>OGRU01000025.1_pt1 | contig 141666 bp, 117 predicted proteins | sample 1553541 | NCBI WGS metagenome assembly OGRU01 (sample SAMEA2580068, study PRJEB22360) | human gut metagenome | biome: human gut; feature: human-associated habitat; material: faeces | place: Denmark | collected 2008/2010
TATATTTATATATATATTCTTTATAGAGCACAAAATGTGTTTTTGATTTTGAAAATGACAAAAATGACTTTGACAAAAATGACAAGGTTTACCTCAACCTGTCTTCGATACTGTGTGTGCTAATCTTGTCATTTTCTTATGTTTTGTAACTTCCTGATATTCAGTATAAAAATTAAAAATATGGGCACTTTTTAGCACAAAGTCCGAACAAACTATTGCAAAAAGTTGCTTTTTGTTGTATCTTTGCAGAAGAAAAACCTGCACTCGGCAATTTGAAAGCAGCTTTCATTGCGCTCGTTTGCATTTTCTTTGCAGAAGAAAAACCTGTACTCATGCTCCCGCGAGGTCGTCTATTAAGACCAAGGGAGTTCACAATAGATGACAGGCGCCGGTCATCTATTATGCCCCCAAAAGGTGTTGAGAAGAGCCCAAGAAAGATGGAAGCCTAAAAAACGCAGGGCAGGGAGGCAAGCTGATACAGGATGGTTTTTGCCATGCGCTCATGACCCGGATCGTTGGGGTGGAGACGGTCGGTATCGGGCTTGTTGAAGAGCTGAGCGCCCGCATCGTAGAGAGGGAAAAGACCCGAGAGGGCATTGAGGTCGATGACGGGAACAGCCCACACGTTGCCTACCTCCTTGACAGCCTTGACGTACTCGTCGAAGAAGACACCACGGGCATTCTCATACATCTCGTCGGGCTGGATGTTCTTCTCGCCCGAGCAGAAATAAGCACGGTGGACAGGCGTCATCACAACGATTTGCTTGGTGGGATACATCTGCTTGAGTTTCGACATGGCGATGTTGATGCGGCCCTTGAGCGTGTTCTTGTCCATAACAAAGTGGCGGTGACGGCGCTGCACCATCTCACCAGGTTTGTGGCGTGCCACTTTCACACTGTCGAAAGTCTCCGTGTACCATTCGCCTACGGGCACGCCATTGTTGAAATCGTTGGTGCCCATGAAGATGAGGATGGCGTCGAAGTCATCGCCATGTTCAGCCTTGAGTTTGTCGGCTTGGCGGGGAATGTCGTTCCACTGTCGTCCGCTCACCCCGTAGACGTAGGGTGTGATGCCGAGCCACTGCTGCAGGAATCCCCAGTATTTCACCTTTGATGCCTTGATGTTGGGGTCGGTGATGGAGTCGCCGAAGTAGGCCACTCGTTTGCCCTGCCAGGGGTGCTGGAAGGTGAGTTGCTGTGGGGTGTTGGTTTTCTGTCTCTTGGCTGCCTGTGTTGGCAGGGTGAGGGCGAGGAGCAGCAGGGCTGCTGCAAGGATTTGTTTCTTCATATCGCTTAGTTTTATTTGTTCTGTATTGGCAAGGTTTTATGCTTGCGTAGGATTTTCTTGTTGTTCGAAGGGCAAAGTTACACTTATTTTTTGACAAGGCATTATCTTTTTGGGAATAATCGATGGATGAAAGTATATTTTTTTGTAATTTTGCAGCCGCGTTTTTAAGTTTCATGTAAAAAGACAAATAGGATGACATTTCGAATGAGTGATTTGAGCGACTTGGCTCGCAAGCGAGTGGCTGTGGCAGCTTATTATTTTGTACCGGGACTGGTGTTTGCCAGTTGGGCAAGCCGTATTCCGGATGTGAAACATCTGCTGCATCTCAACAATGGCCAGTTGGGCAGCATTCTGCTCGCCATCCCTTTGGGACAACTGCTGATGATGGGTTTCTCGGGCGTGCTGGTGAGCAAGTTGGGCAGCAAGAAGATGTTGGTGGTTGCCGAGGTGTTTTATGCCGCCGTGCTCCTCGCTATGGGCTGCAGCAGCACGGTTTTTCATCTTACGCTGTCTCTTGTGGGTTTCGGCATGATGGCGAACCTGATGAATATTGCCACCAACACACAGGCGTGCTTAGTGGAGAAGTTGTATGGCCGTAACATCATGTCGTCGTTTCATGGCCTTTGGAGTCTGGGTGGTTTTGCGGGCGGCATCGTGGGTGCTGTGTTTGCCAATACGGTTCTTCCGATAGAGGCTCATTTCGGAACGGTACTGGCATTGAGTCTGCTGATCCTGGCTGCTGGTTTCCACTTCCTGGTGAACGACGAGCAGGCGAGGGCTGAGGAGGAAGACGTGCCCAAGTTCTCGTTCAGAACCATCGACCCAGTGCTCTTCCTCTTGGGTCTGATGGGTTTTGCGGGAATGTTCTGTGAGGGGACAGTCTACGACTGGAGTCGCGTGTATTTCACTTCGGTGGTGAAGCCCGACGAGGTTTTCATCCGCGCAGGTTATGTGGCAGGCATGGGTGCCATGACCTTGGGACGTTTCTTGGCCGACGGCTTCGTGACGCGCTATGGCGCCGCCAGAGTGCTGAAGGTTTGCGGACTGCTGATTCTGTGCGGACTGCTTCTCGCCACGTTGTTGCCTTACCTTGTTACAGCCACTCTGGGCTTTCTCTTGGTCGGTTTCGGCATTTCGTCGTCGGTGCCTATCTGCTACAGCATAGCGGGCAAGTTGGGTACTGTCAAGGCGAGCATCGCCATCACCATCGTGTCGAGCATCAGCTTCTTCGGTTTCCTCATCGGTCCTCCAGTGATAGGCTGGCTTGCCGAGGCTTTCAATCTTCGTGTGGCTCTCAGCATCGCCTCGTTGTTGGGACTGATCATCGCGATATTGAGCAGGCGGGTAAAGAATCGTCAATAGAATTTTTTGGTACAGAATTGGAGAATTAATTTATCCCGGAAGAAAAGTTTTTTTGTCAAGAATTAGAGAAGGCATTTCTGCTGATTTTTTTAGGAATTGGTACGATTTTACAAGAAGGCATTGCAGTTAATTTCTACCGCAATGCCTTCTTGTAATTCTCGTTAAATCCTAAGCTCAGCAGGAATGCCTTCTTAAATTCTCTAATTCTTGACTTAAATTTACAACAGGCTTCCGATTTGGAAGACGAGGGCCGAGACGATCCATGCCAGGACGGTGGTGTAGATGGCGGCAAAACCAGCCCATTTCCAACTGCCCGTCTCGCCCTTGATAGCCGCGATGGTGGCTATGCAGGGGAAGTAGATCAGTACGAAGAGGAGGAAGCAATAGGCGGTGAGGCTCGCTTTGTGGGCAGCCTCGGCATCGCTATAGCCGTAGGTCTTCTGTAGGTCGGCAGTCATCTGCTTCTTCAGTATCTCGTATTTGCCGTCCTCGTCGTTGTAGTCGCTGTCGTCGCCAAAGCTGTCGTTGTTGCTGTAGAGTACGCCCATGGTGGATGCTACGATCTCCTTGGCTCCCACGCCAGAGATGAGTCCTACGTCGAGTTTCCAGTCGAAGCCTTGAGGTGTGAAGACTGGCTCAATGGTCTTGCCTATCCTTCCGATGTAGCTCTGTTCCTGCTGTTGTTGCTGTCCCAACTCTTCGTTGTGGGGGAAGTATCCCAGCGCCCACACGATGATGCTTGCCACGAGGATGATTCCACCCATCTTCTTCAGGTACTGCTTGCCTTTCTCCCAGGTGTGTCGGCCTATGGCTTTCCAGGTAGGGAAGCGGTAGGGTGGCAGCTCCATGACGAAAGGCGTGTCCTCGCCCTTGATGACGAAGCTGGAGAGCACGCGGCTCAGTATGACAGCAAGCAGGATGCCGATGAGATAGAGCGACACCATGATGAGCGAGCGATACTGCAGGGCGAAGAAGGTTCCTATCACCATGATGTAGATAGGCAGACGCGCCGAACAGCTCATCAGCGGCAGGATGAGCATGGTGATGAGTCGCGAGCGATGGCTCTCGATGGTGCGTGTCGCCATAACAGCAGGCACATTGCAGCCAAAGCCCATGATGAGTGGGATGAACGACTTGCCGTGAAGTCCCATCTTGTGCATCAACTTGTCCATGATGAAGGCAGCACGTGCCATATAGCCAGAGTCCTCCATGTAGGAGATGAAGAAGTAGAGGATGAGAATCTGCGGCAGGAAGACGATGACGGCTCCCACGCCTCCGATGACTCCATCGACGAGCATGTCTTTCACTGGTCCGTCGGGCATGCTGGTGCTGATGACTGTTCCCAACCAAGCCACTCCGTCCTCAATCCATCCCTTAGGCACCTCGCCCAGGACGAAGGTGGCTGAGAACATGATGAACAGGAGCAGTACGAAGATGGGGAATCCCACGTATTTGTTGGTAAGGATGCGGTCGATGAGATGCGTCACCTGATAGGTGTCTTTGGCCTTTCCCGTTTCGTAGCCAGCCTCCTGCAAGGCTCCGTGTATGAAGCCGTACTTGGCGTCCATGATGGCAGTCTCGCTGTCTTCCATGGTTTCCTCCTTGACGCGTCGTGCAGCCTCGTCGCGTGCGGCGAAGATTTCCTTTGCCGACTTGAGGTGGCTCACATATTCCTCGGCATGCTTGTCGTTCTCGAGTAGTTTGATGGAGAGATATCGGGTGGAGTAGCGCTGGCGGATGCTGTCATCGGCCTTCAGATATTCCTGTATGTGCTCGATGCCGTGTTCTATCTCGTGTCCGTGGTTGATGTGGATGTGGCGATAGTGGGCATTGGAGCCTTCGCGTCCCTCGTACATTTCGATGATGGTGTCGAAGAGCTGGTCTACACCTCTGCCGTTCTTGAAGACGGTAGGAACCATAGGTATTCCGAAGAGTTCGCCCAACTTGTCGTAGTCGATGTTGTCGCCTCGTTTCTCGGTCTCGTCGAACATATTGAGAGCGCAAACCATGCGGATGTGCATATCGATGAGCTGAGTGGTGAGATAGAGGTTGCGCTCCAGGTTGCTGGTGTCGATGACGTTGATGACGATATCGGGTGTGTGCTCGATGAGCTGCTTGCGTACATAGAGTTCCTCGGGCGAGTAGGCTGAGAGCGAATAGGTGCCAGGCAGGTCGACAAGGTTGAAGTGATAGCCGTTGTATTCGGCTTCGCCCACCTTGGCGTCGACGGTGACACCGCTGTAGTTGCCCACACGTTCGTGTGCGCCCGAGGCGAAGTTGAAGAGGGAAGTCTTTCCGCAGTTGGGGTTGCCGATGAGCGCCACGTTGATGACATGGTGCAGACGGTCGGCCTCCTGTTCAGCCACGAGCATCTTGTCGCCCAGTGCCTGCTCGTCGGGGTCCTCAGAGTCGACAGTCTGCGAGTTGATGACCTGTTCGCGTTCTTCCTCGTCAGCGTGTTTGAGCTGTTTGTCTTTCTTGGCCTCGTTGACCGAAACCACCTCAATGTGGTCGGCTTCGCTGTGTCTCAACGACACCTCGTAGCCCATGATTTTGTACTTTACAGGGTCTTGCAGTGGGGCATTGAGCAGCACGTCTACCTTCTTGCCCTTGATGAATCCCATCTCGATGATTCTTTTGCGGAAGCCACCGTGTCCTGAAACCTTGACGATGACGCCGCTTTCGCCTGTGTTGAGTTCGGATAATTTCATATTTTTTAATCTCCTTTTCTTCTTTTTTCTGTTATCGTGCGTGGCATGCAAACTGTGTGCCACGTCGTGTTGTGTCGTTTGAACTGCAAAAATACAAAAATATCTCGGCAACTGTATATTGATGCCTTATTAATGCGAAAAAATACCTATAAATGATGAGCCTGTCATCAAATATAGGTATTTTTTCATTATTTATGATTATAGAACTTTAGTAAGTTCTCTGACTTCCTTATTTGCGAAAGTTGAGTTACAGGTTTCTGCCGTGGCAGTTCTTGAACTTCTTGCCGCTGCCGCAAGGGCATGGATCGTTGGGGCGAGGCATGCGCTCTGCACGGTAAGGAGTGTGGTTGACCTGCTGTGCGCCCTCGCGTGTGTCGTGATGGGCAGCAGCCTGCTGTGCGGCACGCTCGGCACGCTCGCGCTCAGCGTCGATGTCCACCTTCTGCTCTACGTAGTTCTGCTGTGGGCGCTGCTCGGGTGCAGCCTCCTGTACGGGCTGTTCCTGCTCCATGACAGGAATCTGTCCGCGCATCAGAATGCTGGCGATGCGGTCGTTCATCTCGTTGATCATAGAGTCCCAGAGCTTCACACTCTCAAGCTTGAAGATGAGCAATGGGTCTTTCTGCTCGTAGCTGGCGTTCTGTACAGAGTGGCGCAACTCGTCGAGCTGGCGCAGGTTCTCCTTCCAGTCGTCGTCGATGATATGGAGCATGATGACTTTCTCCCACTGCTTTACCACGCTCTTGGCCTCGGTGTCGTAAGCCTCCTTGAGGTTGCAAGGAATGTTGTACATGCGCTTGCCGTCGGTGATAGGCACCATGATGCGCTCGTACATAGCGCCCTGGTTCTCGTACACCTGCTGGATGATAGGCCATGCTGTGGCCTGGATGCGCTCGGTCTTGCGCTTGAAGCTTGCCATGGCCTCCTGGAAGGCACGCTCGCAAAGTTCCTCACGCTGTATTCCCTCAAACTCCTCGGCAGTGAATGGAATCTCCATGGCCAGGATCTTGAGGAAGTCCTCCTTGGCGCCCTCGTAGTCGTTGTTGTTGATGATATAGAGCACGCGGTCCCAGATGACGTTGGTGATGTCCATACCGATACGCTCGCCCATCAAGGCGTGGCGGCGCTTCTCGTAGATCACGGTACGCTGCTTGTTCATCACGTCGTCGTACTCCAGGAGGTGCTTACGGATACCGAAGTTGTTCTCCTCCACCTTGCGCTGTGCACGCTCGATGCTCTTGCTGATCATTGGACTCTCGATACGCTCGCCGTCCTCGAAGCCCAAGCGGTCCATCACCTTGGCAATACGCTCAGAGGCGAAGAGACGCATCAGTTTGTCCTCCAAAGATACATAGAAGACAGAAGAGCCTGGGTCGCCCTGACGACCGGCACGACCACGCAACTGGCGGTCTACACGGCGGCTCTCATGGCGCTCGGTACCAATGATGGCAAGACCGCCTGCAGCCTTCACCTCGGGGGTGAGCTTGATATCGGTACCACGACCTGCCATGTTGGTGGCGATGGTGACAGCACCCTTGCCGTTGGTAGAGCGTCCTGCCTCGGCTACGATTTGAGCCTCCTGCTGGTGGAGCTTGGCGTTGAGCACATTGTGAGGAATATTGCGCATCTTGAGCATCTTGCTCAGCAATTCTGAAATCTCAACAGATGTTGTACCTACCAAGACTGGGCGACCGGCATTGCGCATCTCCTCGATCTCGTCGATAACGGCACGATACTTCTCGCGGGCTGTCTTGTAGACACGGTCGTCGAGGTCGTGGCGTGCGATTGGGCGGTTGGTAGGAATCTCTACCACGTCGAGCTTATAGATGTCCCAGAATTCACCGGCCTCGGTGCTGGCAGTACCTGTCATACCCGAAAGCTTGTGGTACATACGGAAGTAGTTCTGCAGGGTGATGGTGGCAAAGGTCTGTGTGGCAGCCTCTACCTTGACATGCTCCTTGGCCTCGATAGCCTGATGCAAGCCGTCGCTCCAGCGTCGGCCTTCCATGATACGGCCTGTCTGCTCGTCGACAATCTTCACCTCGCCGTCCATCACGACGTATTCGTCGTCCTTGTTGAACATGGTGTAGGCCTTCAGGAGCTGCTGCAAGGTGTGCACGCGCTCGCTCTGTACGCCGTAGTGAGCCATCATCTCGTCCTTGATGTCGAGACGCTCCTGGTCGCTGATGTCGGTGCGTGCCTCGAGCTGGCTCATCTCTGTGGCGATGTCGGGCAGCACGAAGAGCTCACGGTCGTTCACCTGCTTGGCGAGCCATTCGGTTCCCTTGTCGGTGAGGTCGGCAGAGTTGAGTTTCTCGTCTACGACGAAGTATAGTGGAGCCACGGCCTTTGGCATCTCACGGTTGTTGTTGGCCATGTAGTATTCCTCAGTCTTGAGCATGCCTGCCTTGATACCTTCTTCAGAGAGGTACTTGATGAGAGGCTTGTTCTTAGGCAGTGCCTTGTAGGAACGGTAGAGGGCGAGGAATCCGTCCTCGAGCATCTTGGCGTCCTTGTTCTTGGTGCCTTCGCCAATCTTCTGCTTTGCCTCGGCGAGCAGCTCGGTAGCCTGCTTGCGCTGTACCTCGTACAGGCGCTCTACCAATGGCTGATACTGCTCGAACATCTGGTCGTCGCCCTTAGGAATAGGACCTGATATAATAAGAGGTGTACGGGCATCGTCGATCAACACGGAGTCGACCTCATCGACGATGGCGTAGTTGTGCTGACGCTGTACGAGGTCGGCAGGACTTGTCGCCATGTTGTCGCGCAGGTAGTCGAAACCAAACTCGTTATTGGTACCGAAGGTGATGTCGGCCATGTAAGCCTTGCGACGAGCGTCGGAGTTGGGACGGTGCTTGTCGATACAGTCGACAGAGAGTCCGTTGAACATATAGAGTGGCCCCATCCACTCGGAGTCACGCTTGGCCAGATAGTCGTTCACGGTAACCACGTGCACACCGTTGCCAGTGAGGGCGTTGAGGAACACAGGCAGTGTAGCGACGAGGGTCTTACCTTCACCCGTAGCCATCTCGGCAATCTTACCCTGGTGCAGCACCGTACCACCGAAGAGCTGTACGTCGTAGTGAACCATTTCCCACTTCAGGTCGTTTCCGCCTGCTGTCCAGTGGTTGTGGTAGATGGCATTGTCGCCATCGATGGTGATGAAGTCGTTGGCAGGATTGGCAGCCAGCTCGCGGTCGAACTCAGTAGCTGTGACTACAGTCTCCTCGTTCTCGGCGAATCGGCGGGCTGTATCTTTCACGATGCTGAAAGCTGTAGGCAGCACCTCGTTGAGGGCAACCTCGTAGTTGTCGAGTGCCTCTTTCTCCAACTTGTCTATCTGGTTGAAGATATCTTCACGCTGGTCGATAGGTGTGTCTTCGATAGTGGCTTTCAGCTCGGCAATCTTCTCTCTCTGAGCCTTGCCGGCGTTCTGTACATACTGCTGTATTTCCTTGGTTTTTGCACGAAGCTGGTCATTGCTCAGGGCCTTGATGTTAGGATACTCGGCCTTTACTTTCTCCACGATAGGCTGGATGAGCTTCATGTCGCGGGAAGACTTGTTGCCGAACAATGACTGCAGAAATTTGTTAAAGTTCATTTTATATATTGTTTTTTATTATTATTCGTTGATTTTTATTGTTTTCAGGGTTGCAAAGGTACAAATAATATCTGTAAATCAGCAACGTTTTGGGTGATAAATGTTAAAAATCGGGTCCGCGAATAACAATACTTCCGTATGGAGCCTGATATTTGGGCTCTGTGGGGGGAGTAAAACAAATATAAGGATTGGATTCTGTCAGATTGGCAGAAGTGTCGGCTTTCTGTATTGCCGACGGGAAATGATGTTGTGCTTTCTGATGGTCTTCGGATGCTTCCTTGATGGCCTTGATGACGCTCAGAATGTCTTCTTCGAGCGCTTTGGCCTCGGGCTGCTGGATGAACTCATCGTAGGATATATCGGTGAGCGCAAACCTCAGTGCCTGCTGATAGGTCTGCGCTTCCATGCCTGTTGCCGCAAGGACAACCAAAAGGGCGGTGATATATCTGTTTACCATTCTATTTTTTGTTATGAAGCTTTGTTGGCTTCGTGTTGATGATTTTCCTTCGAGAGGTTGAATTCCTTCGTAAAGTCTGTATCTTCAAGAGGTTGATTCCTTCGTGAAGTCTATATTCTTTGTGAGGTCTATTTTCTTCGCAAGTCGAGTTGAGTTGACTTCACTGCTACTCTTACGAGCAAAGATAATGCCAAAATGACCATGCCCTCAGCGTAGTCCTGCCATATCTGCAGGAAAAGTGCCACGACGATGAGTGCTGCCCATACGTTGTAATACCAGTGCACACGGTGCTGGCGCATCTTCTTGGTGACGCTCCATACGAAGATGAGGTTCAGCGGGTTGAGGATGAGTGTCTGGAAATTGATCTGCACGGTGGGGTGTTGCGAGAACACCATGGCAAGGAGAATCAGTCCTGGCAGTCCGGTAAGTACGAGCAGGGCTGTGTCAATCCACCAGAAATTCTTCTTTCTGCGCCATTCCGTGAGGCTGAGCAGGATAACAATCACCAAGATGCCTGTCGCTGCCACGAAAGGAGAGATGACGTCGGCTATAGTAGTTCCTGTCTGAGAGTTCTCCTTGACTGCATCTGCAGCCATCACTACTTCCTTGGGTGAAATGAGATAGAAGGTGCTGTCTACCAGTTTGATGTATCTTGGTTCTTGTGGATAAACTGTTGTCGACGGAATAGGCTGCTGGGCTGTGTCCTTACGGGCTTCCACTGCGAAGTCCATGGAGAGGTTGTCGGGCAGGAACTCCCATTCCTGTTTGTTTATTGCACGGTCGGCTCGGAAGCCCAGGAGCAGGTCGTTTCCGAAGCGTGCCCAACGGTGATGGGCGTTCAGGCGGTGAATCTCCTCACGATAGGTGGAGAGGGTCGTTTTGATCTCGAAGTTGGTGCTGTTGGTCGCCAAGTGGTCGATGATCATGTTGCGTGCACGTGTGGTGCAGTTGTCATAGAAGAAGTTGTAGCGGTAGGTGCGGTTCTCCTCCTGGTTGTTCTTCTCCACGGCAGTAAGGATGTTCCATTTCTCGTTTCGTGTCAGGGCAAGGCGCTGTTGTCTTACCCATCTGCCTTCGTAGGAATACTCCGCCATGAAACGATCCATGGGGATGATGCCTATCTGATAGTCGGTGAGCCCGAAGACGAAGCGCAGCACAAAAAAGTCCTGGTTGAAGGAGAACATGCCCCAGTTGACAGCCACATCACTGCCATGGGCACGGTCTTCTATGCGAAGAGCGGTGTGTCCATAATACGACCAAACCTCCTGTCCCGGTCCGCAGGTCAGGAGTGAAATATCCACGGAGTCGACCCATTGGGGTGCTTCCGTCTGTTGTGCAGAAGCCTTAGTCGTTAAAATGATTAACAAAACGGCAAAAATGCACCTAAAATTATATTTAAAACGTTTCACGATGCAAAAATACCTTATTATTTTGGATTTTCCTTCTTTTATCTCGATTTTTTTCAATACTTTTGCACTCTGAATATAATTTTGAACAATTATCATAGGATGAAAAAACTATTTTTGGCGGCTCTCATGATGAGCTTGGCTCTGGCAGTGAATGCCCAGAGCGGCATGAATTCTCCATACAGTCAGTGGGGGTTGGGCTTATTGTCCGACCAGACTTCTGGTTTCAATGCAGGTATGAATGGAGTGGGACTTGGCTTTCATGAGCACAATCAGGTAAATTATATCAACCCGGCTTCTTATTCTTCAGTCGACTCGCTGACATTCCTTTTCGATGCCGGCATCTCGGGTCAGATCAGCAACTTCAATGAGAACGGCGTGAAGAAGAACGCCAAGAATGCCAACTTGGACTATGTGGTTGCTGCTTTCCGTGCTTTCCGCCACATGGGTGTGAGTTTCGGTATCCTGCCTTTCTCCAACGTGGGCTATAACTATTCTGTGTCGGGATGGGTGAACGAAGAAACCAAGGAAGATTATTACACCAATACCTATGAGGGTGATGAGGGATTCCATCAGGCTTACGTGGGTTTGGGCTACATGCCAGTGAAGGGACTGTCGGTGGGTGCCAACATCTCTTACCTGTGGGGCAAGTACAACCGTACCGTCACCAACAGCTACAGCAATTCGTATATCAACTCGCTCTCGCGCAACTATTCGGCAAGAGTGGGAAGCTATAAGCTCGACTTCGGTGTGCAGTATACGCAGCGTGTGTCGAAGAAAGACTGGGTGACACTGGGTCTTACCTATTCGCCCAAGCATAATTTAGGTGCCAGCGCCGATATGTATCAGGTGAAGACAAATGCCATGGATGGCTCGCTCGACACCACATCCTTTTCTGTTGACAAGGCTTTTGAACTGCCTCACATGGTGGGAGCAGGATTGATGTGGAATCATGCGGCACAGTGGAAAGTGGGTCTCGACTACACTCTACAGATGTGGGAAGACCTCAAGGCGCCTGTCTTCGACGGAAGAAACTATGTGCTGAAGGACGGCTGCTACAGCAACCGTCATAAGATCAACCTCGGTGCACAGTACTGCTATGGCGAGTACAGCCGCCGTTTCTTGCAGAGAGTACAGTATCGTGCCGGTGTGAGTTACACCACTCCTTATGTGAAAATCAATGGACAGGACGGACCCAAGGAATTTGCGGTAAGTGCCGGTTTCGGTATTCCTATCGTCAACTCCTACAACAGCCGTTCATTCCTCAATATCAGCGGTCAGTGGGTGAAACGCTCTGCCAAGGATCTTATCAAGGAGAATATTTTCCGCATCAACATAGGCTTCACCTTCAACGAGGATTGGTTCAAGAAGTGGAAGATGCAGTAAACAGTACGGAATTTCTGTGCTGAATGCTGTTTTAGGAAAATTCGGAATGTTTCGGAATGTTTCGGAAATGTTTGAGATGTTTTGGGAAACTTCTGGAAGCCTCGAAGTGAGAGATGTTTCAGAAAGCTTGAAAATATTTATATTATTAATGTATAGAACAAGGCATTTTATATATGGACTTATCGCTCTCTTGCTGATGGCTGCATGTCAGGAGCAGGTGGAGCATACGGCTCCTGCCATCAGGGCACGCGACTCCGTGGCAATGATGACTTCTTATGGTGTCAACACACTCATCAGCGACTCTGGCGTCATCAAGTATCGCATTGTTACTGAGCGATGGGAGGTGAATGTCAACAAGCATCCGTCGCAATGGATTTTTGACAAGGGCATACTCCTGGAGCAGTTCGACGACAAGTTTCATATCAACAGTTATATACAGTGCGACACGGCTTATTATTTCGACCAGCTCAGAATATGGAAACTCTATGGTCGTGTGAGAATTCTCACCAAGGACGGCTTGCGCTTTATGAGCGAGCAGCTTACATGGGATGAGAATAAGCACGAACTGTCGAGCCATGTGTTCAGTAAACTCATCACACCTGAGCGTACCTTGCAGGGCACGCACTTCTGGAGCGACGAGAAGATGACGCGTTATTATGTGAGCAACTCGAAGGGTAGTTTCGAGAAGAGCGACATGACAGGATCGGGAGCAAGCGATACCTTGCGCTCGCAGCCCGACTCGGTGAAGGGAAACCTTCGACAGAGAGCCACTCCGCAGCGTGCTACTACCATCCCTCTGATGCACTAATGTCATGACAGAAACAGACAAAAATATATGGAAGTAGGAATAAATCTTGTGATAGGCATATTGGTTACGCTCTTGTTCTCTGCCTTTTTCAGTGGCATGGAGATAGCCTTTGTGTCTTCCAATCGAATGCTTGCCGAGATGGATAAGGACAAGAACAAGAACGGGGTGACCCAGCGATTGGTCTCGCTCTTCTATAACCATCCCAACGGCTTTGTCAGCACCATGCTCGTGGGCAACAATATCGCCCTTGTGGTGTATGGCATACTGATAGCGCGATTGTTCGACAATACAATTTTTCTTGGTATGGATGCGGCTTTCACTGTGCCTGCTGATACTATTCTCTCGACCATCATCGTGCTTTTTACGGGCGAGTTCTTGCCCAAGACCCTTTTTAAGGCGAACCCCAACCGACTGTTGAACTTCTTCAGCCCCATGGCTTATGTTTGTTATGTCGTGCTGTGGCCCATCAGTGTGTTCAGCACTTTCCTGAGCAGAATCCTGTTGAGATTGGTGGGAGTGAAGATGGACAAGGAGGCTGAGGACGAAGGCTTCTCGAAGGTTGACCTCGACTACCTGGTGCAGTCGAGTATCGATAATGCAGAGAAAGACTCCGATATCGATGACGAGGTGAAGATCTTCCAGAATGCACTCGACTTCTCCGACACAAAGGTGCGCGACTGCATGGTGCCGCGAACCGAAATTCAGGCTGTAGATACCGATGCCTCGCTCGATGAGCTCCGCCAGAAATTCATAGAGAGCGGAAACTCTAAAATCATTGTCTACGAAGAGGATATCGACCATATCGTCGGCTATATCCACAGCTCTGAACTCTTCCGCAATCCTGCCCGATGGCAAGACCATGTGCGCAAAATGCCTTTTGTGCCCGAAACCATGCAGGCACAGAAGCTGATGCAGATTTTCCTGCAACAGAAGAAGTCGTTGGGTGTAGTGGTTGACGAGTTTGGTGGAACCAGCGGACTTGTGAGTCTGGAAGACATTGTGGAGGAAATCTTCGGCGATATAGAAGATGAGCACGACTCGTCCAAGTATGTTGCCAAAAAGACCGAGGACGGTGATTATCTGCTGTCGGCACGCTTGGAGATAGACAAGGTGAACGAACTCTTTGATCTTGATCTTCCTGAGAGTGATGAATATATGACTGTGGGTGGCTTGATTCTGCACGAATATCAGAGTTTCCCAAAGCTGAACGAAATCATCAAGTTCGGTAAGTATGAGTTCAAAATCATCAAGTCCACATCCCGCAAGATAGAGTTGGTACGTCTGCATTTGTTGCAGTAAAAAGCACTTGTTTAAGCCTACAAGTGCTTTTTTTATTTATAAAAATTGCAGTTTTTGCTTGATAAGGCTAAAAAACATAGTAAAAAATTCCCTTATTTGCGATTTTCTTTGTATTTTTGCAAGCAATTGGCTACATTTCTGATAATAAGCCTTCAACGAGAAACAAAAAATAAAAACAAAAATAATAATTAAAACGTAATGGCAGCATTAGGAACAATTAGAAAAAGAGGCGTGATACTGGTATGTATCATTAGTTTTGGCCTCTTTGCATTCATTGCCGAGGAAGGCTTCCGTTCGTGCGATTCTGCAAAGAACAACGAGCGCCAGCAAATCGGTGAAGTGTTAGGTGAGAAAATCAGCGTACAGGAATTTCAGAAGTTGCTCGATGAGTACACCGAAGTCATCAAGATGCAGCAGGGACAGGAAAATCTCCCTGAGGATCAGATGAATCAAATCAAGGATATGGTTTGGAACACATACGTTCAGAACCAGATCGTGGCTAAGGAAGCCAGCAAGTTGGGTCTTACCGTAACAGACGCTGAGCTCCAGGATATTTTGAAGACAGGTACTAACCCTATGCTTCAGCAGACTCCATTCGTCAATCAGCAGACTGGCCGCTTCGATGCAGCTTCTCTTCAGAAGTTCTTGGCTGATTACAAGGCTCAGAAGGCTAATCCTTCTGCCAATGCACAGATGATGGAGCAGTATGACAAAATCTTCAAGTATTGGTCGTTCATCGAGAAGACGCTTCGTCAGCAGACTTTGGCTCAGAAGTATCAGTCTCTCTTGGCTCACTGCTTCCTCTCTAACCCTGTAGAGGCTAAGATGGCTTTCAAGGAGGAAAACGAGGAGAGCCAGATTCAGTTGGCTGCTTTCCCTTACTCTGATATTCAGGACGACAAGGTGAAGGTTGAGGAAAGCGATCTGAAGGCTAAGTATGATGAACTGAAGGCTCGTTTCAAGCAGCCTGTAGAGAGCCGCGACATCAAGTTCGTTGATGTAGAGGTAAGTGCTTCTCAGACTGACCGCGTAGCTCTCAACAAGGAGTTCGCTTCTTTCCACAAGCAGTTGGCAGAGGCTGCCGATCCTGCTGAGGTTGTACGCAAGTCTGCTTCTACTGTGGCTTACCTTGGTTTGCCTGTCAGCAAGACTGCTTTCCCATCAGATATCGCCTCTGAACTCGATTCTCTCGCAGTGGGTGCTACTTCTGCAGTGAAGGTTAATGCTGGTGACAATACTTTGAATATCGTCAAGCTCGTCAGCAAGCAGCAGTTGCCTGATTCAATCCAGTATCGTGCCATCCAGGTGGCTGCCAATACTGTAGCCGAGGCTAAGGTGAAGGCAGACTCTATCCAGGGTGCTATTGCTGGTGGTGCTGATTTCGAGGCCGTTGCCAAGAAGTACGGTCAGACAGGCGAGAAGGCTTGGATGACTACCAAGCAGTATGAGTTTGCTCAGAGCATGGACAAGGACAACAAGACTTTCATCAATACTCTGAATACTGCATCTGTCAATGCTTTGAACACGATTCAGTTGGGGCAGGGTTATGTTGTTCTCCAGGTTCTCGACAAGAAGGGTATGGTTGAGAAGTACATGGCTGCTGTGATCAAGAAGCCTATCGATTTCTCACAGGATACTTATCGTGCAGCTTACAACAAGTTCTCAAGCTTCGTAAGCGCCAACGAGAAGTCTGAGGACTTGCTCAAGAACGCTGCGAAGAACGGTTACAAGGTTCAGGACTTGAAGGACGTTACTACAAATGCTCACTACGTAGCCAACATCCACGCTACCCGTGAAGCTTTGAAGTGGATCTTTGACAGCAAGGAAGGTGCTGTTTCTCCTCTCTATGAGTGTGGCGACAACAACCACTTGTTGGTTATTGTTCTCGACAAGATTCATCGTATCGGTTACCGCGGATTGGACGACGCTCAGGTGAAGGAAATGGTGAAGGCTGAGGTCATCAAGGACAAGAAGGCTCAGATGATCGAGGAGAAGTTGAACGGTGTGAAGAGCATCGCAGCTGCCAAGGCTAAGGGTGGCAAGGTTTCTTCTGTCAACCAGATCACTTTCGCAGCTCCTGTGTTTATCGCAGCTACTGGAGCCAGCGAGCCTGCTCTCTCTGGTGCAGTTTCTGCCACCAAGAAGGGTGCTTTCTCTGCTCATGCAGTTAAGGGTAATGCCGGTGTTTACCTCTTCCAGGTTACTAACAAGACCAATCGTTCTGTTAAGTTCGACGAGAAGGCTATGGAGCAGAAGTGCCGTCAGAAGGCAATGCAGTATGCAGGAAACTTCATGAACGAGCTTTATATGAAGGCTCATGTAGTTGACAACCGCTACTTGTTCTTCTAATTCTTTAAAAATACCTGTTTTCTGATTATTCAGAACAAAACGTATCAATATTTTTTTGAGGGTGTGTCATTAACTGGTGTTATGACACACCCTCATTTTTTTCTTTTTCTTATTCTTATTCTTATAAGTTCTGCTAAAGTAGTAGATTGCAGAATATACAATGCATGATGGGATATCTGGAAAGAATAGAAATGCCTCGAAATATGAAAGTGGCTTCGATAGTCAATGAAGCCTATTGCGTAGAGCAATGAAAGCGGCTTCGTAAGCAGTTGAAGCCTATTGCATTATACTGATAGAAACTATAAGTAGAGAAACGATTATATCTTACGGTTGTTTGGAAAGTTGGAAATAGCTTTGTAAGCTTTTTCTCATTTTTTTTGCACTACAAAAAAAACTGCGACAACGAGGATTTTTATCCTTGTGTCGCAGCCTTTGATATCCTTTCAGCGAAAATCCTTCATCGAAAATCCTTTCAATTAAATGCTTTTTTCTTTAGGAAAGTATTACAGACTCCACCAATGCTTTTTCTTTTGAGGCTCTGGTTGTGCGCCCATGCTTTCTCTGATGAGCGCCCTGTAGCTTTTTCCCTGGCTGATTATCTGATAAATCTGTCCCCAGTCGGGTAGACCGCCAATGTTACGGTCATCAATGAAGTAATCAGCTTTGAGCTTACGTGAGAAATGGTTGTTGTTTTCGTAGCTTTCCTCAGGATAATCCTTGTTGACAGCCCAGAATTCAACTCCTCTTTCCTTGCACCAGTCCACAGCCTCCTGCAGCAGTTCGCCTTCACGAACTGACCACAGGATGAGGCGGTGCTGGTCTCTTATCAGCATTTTCAACGTCTCGATGGCGAATGGAATCTCGCGTCCTATCTTGGGATATTCGTGAGTTACTATTGTGCCGTCGAAGTCTACTGCTATTGTTGCCATATGTCGTTTTCGTTTTAACGTTTTACGCTATTGTCGTTCTGGTCGCCGTAGTGGCTGTTGTTATAGTTGCCATAGCTTCCGTATACAGAACTGCCGTAACCCTTGTAAGAGCCGTATTTGCCATATTTGCCGTACTTTCCGTACTTTCCGTAGCCGTAATAGTAGCCATACTTTTTCTTCGACAGATCGACACCGTTAAGCACAATCGACATTTTAGGCATCTTCTTGTCGTGGTTCAGCGCATTGATGAGATCGAAACTTGATTTTGGAGTATAGTCTGCACGGCACAGGTAAACCGTAGCATCGGCGATGCGGCTGATCTGCAGTGTGTCTGATACAAGACCTACTGGAGCTGTGTCAATCAAAATATAGTCGTAGTGTTCTCTTAGCTGCGCCATGATGTCATCGAGACTGTGACGTGCAATCAACTCAGCAGGGTTTGGAGGAATAGGTCCTGCCATCAGTATGTCGAGGTTCTTGTTGACACCCGAATTGATAATCTGTGCCTCGATGTCCTGCCATGTGTTGTGGTCTTTGGTGAGCAGCGGAGTGATACCATGATGATGGTCATCGATTTCGAAGAGTTCTGCCAGTCTTGGCTTACGGATGTCGAGACCTAAAATGATGGCTTTCTTGCCCAACAGGGCGAAGCTGATGGCCACATTCGATGCTGTGAATGTCTTTCCTTCGCCTGATTGGGTAGAGGTGAACATGATGACTTTTTCGTCCTCTTTCAGCATAAACTGAAGGTTGGTTCTCAGTCCACGGAATATTTCCTCCATCAGGTTGTTCTTGTTTTCGTGCACCACGATGTCGGCCTTGCTCTTTGCGCTGTCGCTTGCCACTGCCACATCAGCGAGAATAGGCAGTGTGGTGAGTTTCTCCACATCGTCGTGACCCTCAATCTTGTAGCGGAAGAGCTGTATCAGGAAGAGGATGGCGGCAGGAATGGCGATGCCCAATACGAAGGCGATAAGCATGATGATAGAGCTCTTGGGGCTTATCTTTCCGCTGAATACAGGCTCATCGATGAGCTTACCTTTGTCGGCTGTGGCGGCAAGCGAGATGGAGTTCTCCTCACGCTTCTGCAGCAACATCAGGTAAAGTCCAGACTTCACTTCTTGTTGTCTGCCTATCTGTGTCAGCATTCGCTCCTGTTCAGGTGTCTCACCTATCTGTCCCTGATATTTGTTGGCCTGCGATGCGATGCTGTTGCGCTGAATCTCCATGTTGGTGCGTGCCTGTTTCATGGCACGGCGGATTGACGAGCTGAGGTCGTCGAGCTGTGCTGTGAGCGGTGTCACAGTAGGCGAAGTTTCGTTGGCGCTGTGCAGCAGTTGGTTGCGTTGCAGGGCTATTCTGTTGTATTCGTTGATGAGTGCAGTGGCACTCTCGTCGCTCAGACCCACGTTGGATGGGATGGGCTGATGATTGTTGTTGGGTTCATTCATGTATTTGTTCAGTTCGTCGAGCAATGCCAGCTGTGTGTTGGCTTCTGTCAGGCGCTTGCTGAACTCGTCGGCATTCGATACTGCTTGTGTGGCGTTTATTTTCAGTTCCACCATCTGGTTGCGCTTCTTGAAGTTCTCCAACTCACCTTCTGTGTTGCCCAGTTCGGCGTTGATTTTCTCCAGACGGTTGTTGATGAACTGCTCTGTGCGCACGGCAATGAGGTTCTTGTCTTCGTTGGCCTGTCGGTTGTATACGATAGCTAATTGCTTCAGATAGTCGATGGCACGCTGTGGGAACTCATCGCTCAACACAAGCTGTGCGATAGTCGTAGTTTTCGAAGTCTGGCTTACGGTCAGACTGCCGGCATACTTGCCTGCTGCCCATACTGGCGAGCTCAGTGTCACCTCGAGTACTTGCCCATCGGCAAGTGTGCGATATTCGTTCTGAGTCAGCGTGATGGTGCCCACACGTGTGCCAATCATGGCTGGCAGGCGGCTGAAAGTCCTGTTGATGTTCTTGCTTGTCACCTCCTGCGTGTTCTCACCGGCAGGCATATAGTAGGTTCCTGTCACATGATAGTTGTTGCCTTCGCGGGTAATGCTCAACTGTATAGGCGCACACAACTTCTTCAGGTGAACCAGGTCCATGTCGACGTTGATTTCCTGGTTTCGGTACAAGGTGGCGTCCTTGATGTGGCCCGGATGGCGATAGGTGACGTAGAGCTTCAGGTCGGTGACAGCCTGCTGCGCCAGGTTGCATGAGCTTAGGATTTCCATCTCGTTGTCGATACCAGTCGAGTTGGAAATAATGCCCAGGTTGGAGGTGTTCATGATACTGTTGCCTCTGTTTCTCGACTGTGTCTCGTCCTTGATGAGCAACTTTGCCTGTGCCTGATAGATAGGCGTGGTGTATCGAAGATAAATGTAGGCAACTCCTAAACAGATGATGATGGACAATACAAACCATTTCCAGTTGAGCACCAGAATGGTGTAAATCTGCTTGATGTCGAAAGAAGACTTCTCCTCCTCATCTTGTAGGTATTCCTGTTTCAGATACTTTGTTTCTTCCATTATGTTGATCTTTTCTTTATAATATATAATAGGTATACATATTTATATATAGGCATTTTATCTCTTGGCCAGTTCGAGCAAATACTTGCCGTAGTTGTTCTTCATCATTGGCTTGGCGAGTTCTTCCAGCTGCTTGGCGTTGATCCATCCCTGTTTGAAGGCTATTTCCTCCAGACAAGCCACTTTAAGTCCCTGTCGTTTCTCAATCACCTCGATGAAGGTGCTGGCTTCCGACAGACTGTCGTGTGTTCCAGTGTCGAGCCATGCAAAACCTCTCTGCAGGGTGCGTACCTTCAGCACGTTCTTGCCCAGATAATGCTGATTGACGGAGGTTATCTCCAACTCACCACGTGCGCTTGGCTTGATGTTCTTAGCCACCTCTACCACGTCGTTGGGGTAGAAGTAGAGTCCTACCACTGCATAGTTGCTCTTCGGATGCTCGGGCTTTTCCTCGATGCTGAGGCAGTTGCCGTCCTTGTCAAATTCTGCCACGCCGTATCTCTCTGGATCGTTCACATAGTATCCGAAGACGCTCGCCTTTCCTTCTTCGGTAGCCTTCACACTCTCTTTCAGCAGGGCTGAGAAACCTGCGCCATAGAAGATGTTGTCGCCCAATACCAGGCACACATTGTCATCGCCGATAAACTTCTCGCCGATGATGAAAGCCTGTGCCAGTCCGTCGGGTGATGGTTGCTCGGCATATTCGAACTTCACCCCCAACTCGCTTCCGTCACCCAAGAGGCGCTTGAATCCCGGCAAGTCGTAGGGAGTGGATATGATGAGTATTTCCCTGATGCCAGCCAGCATGAGTACCGAAATGGGATAATAGATCATGGGTTTGTCGAAGATAGGTATCAACTGCTTGCTGATGCCTTTCGTGATGGGGTAGAGGCGTGTGCCCGAACCACCTGCTAAAACGATACCTTTCATATTCTTTGGTTTATGTTGTTTCTTATTGTGTCAATTTTTCAAGTTTTGAAACTTCTGTCAATACGCCTTCTTGTCGGGCATGATGATGCTCTTGGCTGTTAGGAAGATGATGCGTATGTCGAGCCAGAACGACCAGTTCTCCAAGTACCAGATGTCGCGTCGCACGCGTTCCTCCATCTGCCAAAGTTCCTTGGTCTCGCCACGATAGCCTGTCACCTGTGCCCATCCTGTGATGCCTGGTTTGGCGAAGTGGCGCACCATGTACTTGTTGATGATGGTGCCGTATATCTCGGTGTGGTGCAGCATGTGTGGACGTGGACCCACGATACTCATGTCGCCTCGCAGCACATTGAAGAACTGCGGAAACTCGTCGATGTTGGTCTTCCTCATGAAGTTGCCAAAGGCAAACTTGCGTGGGTCGTGCTCCGTAGCCTGTGCCAGGTCGGCATCCTTGTTAATGTGCATCGAGCGGAATTTAATGCACTTGAAGGTCTTGCCGTTGATGCCCGTTCTGTCCTGACGGAAGAAGATGGGGCCGGGGCTCTGTAGCTTGATGATGAGCGCGATGATGGGGATGAATGGCAGCATGCACAGGCAGGCGATGCCGCTCACCACCAGGTCGAACGAGCGCTTGATGACACGGTTGGTGGTGTTCGACAGCGGCTCGATATGGTTGGTGTACAGACTCTTTCCCATAAACTGCAGCGCATCGAGGTGCAGCTTGTAGCCCTCAAATTGGCGTGGCAGATAGTAGAAGTGAATCACGTTCTTGTCGCAGTACTGCATCAGCCTGATTACCTCCTTCGACTGGTTGTGCGACAGACAGCAGAACATCTCGTGCATATTGGCAGGTGCTCCGTGAATCGTGTTGTTGATTGAGCTGTCCACGATCTCGTTCAGTTCTGTCAAGTTTCCCAACCGTACAAACTCCTTGGGCGCTCCGACAATGTCGGCATCAGCAAAGTATCCGTTCACCCGATAACCTGCCGAAGGGTCTTCCACCAGAGTGTTGTACATGTCGAGCACAGCAGGGTCGTTGCCCACGAAGATGGCAGTGCGGCTGTTGTAGCCTTTAGTGCGGAAATATTTCAAGACCTCCAGTTCCAGTGCCCTTGAAATGACAAGGATGACGTAGAACGAGCCAAAAAACAGCAAACTGAAGTAGAACAGTCCGCCATAGTTGATCAGGAGTCTGATGGAAAGAAAGAACAGGATGGAAGCCAGTCCGCTCAAGCAGAAGGTGCGCTTGCACGCCTGCATGAAACTCACCCTTCTGATGTGGATAATGGTGGAGTACATGCTCTCGGCGATGAACATCGATGCATTGGCTGCGAAAAAAGTCATTTTCGTGGACAGGTCGAATGCTGCTGGCGAAATGTCTGGTGTGAGCAGAATATATGCCAGCAACACCAGGTTGAGGATGGCAAAGTCTACTACAATGACAATTCTTTTGACCAGTATATTACCTTTGTTTCTTTCCATTTCTTTATGATTAAGTTATTCTCACCTCTTACTTGAGGGATAGTCTGTTCCCGTTTCTGCTTTGCAAAGATACAGCAAATCGAATGCACAACATCAAGCTTGCTTGAATGTTTTGCTGAGATGCAGCGTATTTTCTGCAAAGATACAGCAAATCGAATGCATAACATCAAGCTTGCTTGAGTGTTTTGCTGAGATGCAGCGTATTTTCTGCAAAGATACAGCAAATCGAATGCATAACATCAAGCTTGCTTGAGTGTTTTGCTGAGATGCAGCGTATTTTCTGCAAAGATAATTATTTTTATTTAATAAGGTATAAAAAAAGACCAGAAATGTAGTAAAAAAATGATTTACGTCAAAAAACACCCCGTCAATTTTGATATATTGTAATTTTATTGTACTTTTGCAAGTAATTTTAATTTGTATGAATCATAAATAACGAATAATGGGAGTATTTTCAAAACTATTCGGCCGCAAGACCGAGGATAAAAAAGTAGGCGGCATGGAAGACTACATGACGCTTGTCAGAGTGTATTTCCAGGCAGCCCTTGCTTCACAGTTGGGCATCACCAATTTGGCAATGTTGCCCGACCTTCGTGCCTTCAAGACTACATTCCGCGTTCCTACCCAGAACAACAAGTTGGGTCTGGGCGAGAAGGCGCATGTCAAGAAGATGATGAAGAGTGTCTATGATACCGATGACAATTTCTTCAAGGAGATTGACCAGAGCATTCGCAAGAAGTGTCACAAGTTGCAGGATGTCAATGTTTATCTCATCCAGTTTCAGACCTTCACCCAGGACCTCATGATGCTTCTGGGCAACCTGATGAAGTTCAAACTTCGTCTGCCAGGTTTCATGAAGAAGGCGCTCTACACCATGACTCAGAAAACCGTCGACGATATCTTCAACAAAAATGACTTCAACGACGCCAGTGTGGTGAAGACCGTCATGCAGCTTCGTCAGCTCGACAAGCAGCTGTGCTTCAGCCAGCAGTGGGTCACCGATTTCGCCTTCCAGGTGTTGATGCTTGCCAAGAAGGAGCCACGTCCATCCGATGAGGAAATCGAGAAGGCAAAGGGAAAGTTGGGCAAGTAATTTCACTTAATTTGTATCAAATTCACAAATAGTTGACGGAATATTTGCAATTTTGAAATATTTCCGCTATATTTGTACCCAAAATAGAGAGTAATGAGTGCTGATGAAAAGACAATCAATACGTTTGCCACACGTGTTAGGCAGTTGATTCTTGAGTTTGGAAAGCTCAAGCAGGAGAATGCCGAGCTCTACGAGATGGTGGATGAGCGCGACGCCCAGATCAAGGCGCTGCAAGAGAAGTTGTCCCAGGCAGAGCACGATTACAACAGCCTGAAAATGGCTAAGATGATGACAATTTCGGATGCCGACATGGAAGCTACGCAGAAGCGCGTCGCCAAGCTCATCCGTGATGTCAACAAGTGTATAACGCTACTGAGCAATCAATAAGTCGGAGCGATGGCAGATCAGGAACAAGAGAAATTACTCATAAGATTACATATCTATGACACCGACCTCTCAGTCAAGATACCGCGAGAGGACGAGGAGTACTATCGTAAGTCAGGCAAACTGATTAACGATATTGTCAACTCGTATTCCAAGATTTTCAAGGGACGCAAGAGCGACAAGGAGATTCTTTACATGTCGCTCCTCGATATCGCCTTGAGATATGAGAAGGAGTCGGGTCGTAACGATACTGCACCTTATCACGATATTCTCACCCGCCTTACTGCCGAGATTGAGGACACCCTGAAGTAGTAAGAGTGTTTTTTCTCCGTCCGTTTGTTTGTTCCGTTGTCTTAAGGATGCCGGGCAGTAGCTGTTGCACAGGCGAGAATATTAATAAATCATTTATATATAATAAAATAATGGTAGTAACAATCATAGCAACCCTTGTAGCCCTCGTATTGGGAGGAGCCTTAGGGTTTTTTATTTTCCGTTATGTCATTACAGGGAAATATAACGAAATGATCGCCGCCGCCAACAAGGAGGCGGAAGTAGTGAAGGAAAAGAAACTGCTCGAAGTAAAGGAGAAGTTCCTCAACAAGAAAGCAGAGCTGGAGAAAGAGGTGCAGCAGCGCAACTCACGCATTCAGCAGAGCGAGAACAAGCTCAAGCAGCGTGAGATTTCGCTCAACCAGCGCCAGGAAGAGCTCGGCCGCCGCAAGCAGGAGGTAGAGCAGAACAATCAGCGCGTGGAGAACGAGAAGAAGCTCCTTGCCCTGAAGCAGCAGGAGTTGGAGAAGATGCAGCGTCAGGAGCAGGAGAAGCTTGAGGAACTCTCAGGTCTGAGCGCTGAGGAAGCTAAGCAGCGTCTCATCGAGAGCCTGAAAGATCAGGCAAGACTCGATGCTGCCAGCTACGTCAACGAGATCATGGACGATGCCAAGCTCAATGCCAACCAGCAGGCCAAGAAGATCGTTATCCAGACCATCCAGCGCGTGGCCACAGAAACGGCTATAGAGAATTCTGTCAGTGTCTTCCATATAGACAACGACGAGGTGAAGGGCCGCATTATCGGTCGTGAGGGTCGCAATATTCGTGCCTTGGAAGCAGCCACTGGTGTCGAGATTGTTGTAGACGACACTCCTGAGGCTATCGTCATCTCTGCCTTCGACCCCGTGCGTCGCGAGGTATGTCGTCTGGCCCTCCACCAGTTGGTAGCCGACGGACGTATTCATCCAGCCCGTATTGAGGAAGTTGTAGCCAAGGTGAAGAAGCAGCTCGAGAATGAAATTATCGAAACCGGTAAGCGCACCGCTATCGACCTCGGTATCCACGGCTTGCATCCTGAGCTGATTCGTATCATTGGTAAGATGAAGTATCGTTCATCATATGGTCAGAACCTCTTGCAGCACGCACGCGAGACAGCCAACCTCTGTGCTGTCATGGCATCTGAGTTGGGCTTGAATCCTAAGAAGGCTAAGCGTGCAGGTCTTTTGCACGATATTGGTAAGGTGCCAGACGAGGAGAGTGAGTTGCCTCACGCACTCTATGGTGCCAAGATTGCCGAGAAGTTCAAGGAGAAGCCAGACATCTGCAATGCCATCGGTGCACACCATGACGAGATGGAGATGAACACTCTTCTTGCTCCAATCGTTCAGGTTTGCGATGCTATCTCTGGTGCTCGTCCTGGTGCCCGTCGCGAGATTGTTGAGGCATACATCAAGCGTCTCAACGACCTTGAGGCAATAGCCATGAGTTATCCTGGCGTTACCAAGACCTATGCCATCCAGGCTGGACGTGAGCTTCGCGTTATCGTGGGAGCCGACAAGATGAACGACGAGGAGAGCACCAAGCTCTCTGACGAGATTGCCACCAAGATTCAGAACGAAATGACCTATCCTGGTCAGGTGAAGATCACCGTCATCCGCGAGACCCGCAGCGTAGCATACGCCAAGTAATCGAAAGTAGAATAACACTTCATTCATATCGAGGGAGCTGTCTGATGAGACGGCTCCCTTTTTTCTTACGACATGGGCGAAGTCAAAATTCGAAAATGACTAATGACTATAATTCGGAAAAACTAAAATGACTAATGTGACTTACGTTTTTCCCTCGATAGTGTCCGTCATGTGGGTCTTAATAGATGACCAAAGCTGCTCATCTATTATGACCTCTCTTGGTCATAATAGATGCCTTCTGCAGGGCTCTTGGAGCACTTGTAAAAGAACAGAGATAAGACTTACACCAAAGTTTATGCAGCAAACAGCAACCATAGGTGAATATAGATTCATCTCTCCACATAACTCTATTAGTGAACTAATGGAAGCATATTTGTCTCTCTGAAGATTTTACTGATTAAGTTTAGTCATTAGTCATTATCGCATTTTAGGCATACTTTATGTGGTAATATGGTGAAAAACTTCCTCTTAGGCATACGAGTGCATGCCTGTGAGGAAGTAGTTTACTCCGAAATATGTCATGACGATGCTCAGGAAGGCAAGGGTCATGTAGACGTGGTAGGCGAGGGGCTTGCGGAACAGGGGCTGGCTCTGTGTGTGAACCACTACGGCGTAAATCATAAAGGTGATGAGCGCCCAGGTTTCCTTGGAATCCCAACTCCAGTAGTTGCCCCAGCTCACGTTTGCCCAGATTGCACCGATGAAGATGCCGAACCCCATGGTGGCAAGGGCAGGATAGAGGAACACACGGCTCAGCGCCTGAAGTTCCTCTCCGTGCGAGCGGAGGAAGATGCCCATGACGCCGCAGAGGAAGGTGAGCGACAGCAGGGCGTAGCTCATCATGATGATGCTGACGTGGATGCTGAGAAGGGGACTGTTGAGCACGGGCATCATCTGTCCTATGGCAGGGTCCATCTGGTTGATGTGGCTCACCAGGAGGAAGAAGCCCGATAGCAGGAAACCGAAGACCATGACGAGGCGGATGTGCCATTGCATCACGAGGCTGATGAGCATCACAAACCATGCCACGGTGAGCATGCTCTCATAGCCGTTGGACATGGGTACGTTGCCGCTGACTATCCATCTCAGCGCCAAACCGAAGGTGAGGGCAAGGAAGGAAACGCCCAACAGTGCGGGCAGAGCTATGTCGAAAACCTTCAGGCTGCGCTGTCTTGTGATGCGATAGATGGTGTAGAGGAGGGCGATGAAACCCAGCGTGAGATTTACCATAAAGAGGATGGTGGCAAAGGGGAAGCCATTGAGTATCCGTTCAGCACGATATTGCACACTGGAGGGAAGCGAGTTGCCGCCGCTCACCTGCTGATACTTCTTCATTTTGTCGAAGAAGATGTTCACACGCTCCGTGTTTCCAGCCTTTACGTCGACATAGAGCAACGAGAAGACGTTGGTGATATAGAGCGCATGCTGATGTTCCACTGCCTTAGGTAATCGGTCGGAAGGCGAGAACCAAGTGGTGGTACCAGCCTTGATGAATGGATTCTCCTTGGTGGCACGTACATTCTTAGGGAAGGTATAAGGCAATACCTTGAGCGATACGCCACGGCGCAAGTCCATTATGAGTTGTATCTTTCCATCGATGTCGGCAGCTTGCTGATGGAACTTGTCTTGTGCCCCATTGTAATATTCCTGCACATATTGGCCGATGATGTAACCGCCCATCTCCTTGTTGAAGAACTGGTTGATGGAGCAATAATCCGGCAAGTTCATCGCTGTCTTCAACTCTCCACTCTTCACCTTGATGAAGGGTTCGCTTGCCCATTCGTCTCCGTAGAATATCCAACCGGTCAAAACTTGTTCGGCTGTCAGTCCCTTGTAGCTTCTAGCACCATATATCTTCTTGCAGAAGTCGAGTGCGTAGGTTTGAACAGGACAGATGCGGTCGTTATAGAGGATATTCAACTCGCCAAACTTCTCTGCGGTAGCCTTTGGCAAGACTACGCTTTGTAGATTCTCCAGCGTAGAGCCTTCTGAGATTTCTTCCATGGCAGAACTACCACAACCTGCTGCCATCATTTGGTTGTAGGAAGTATGGTTGAATCCCATTCCTCCCATTCCGAAGAACAGGGCAATCATCAAAGCCCCCTTCTTCAGCAGCTGACTTGCCAATAGTTTGCGATAGCTTGCCTTAGGGTCGATGAGCATCCAAATCAGTGAGATGAAGAGGATGGCATAGCCTGTATAGGTGACAGGAATGCCGTATGGGTCGGCGTTGATGGCGAGTACGCTTCCCTTGCCGTCCTCATCATAGGAAGACTGGTAGAAGCGGTAGGAGCGATGAGAGTAGATATTATTCATCGACACCTGTCCTTCGCTCTTATCGTTGCCGTCGGTCACAGTAAACTTGGAAGAGTAGTCAGCGACCGCTTGTGTACCATCGTGCATCTTCGTCTCGAAGTCTTGCAGGCAGAGCGAGAAAGGTAGTTTCTCCTCTTGCATCCCCATGCCATCTTGCGAATCGGAAGCTGCCATATAGGTATCGGTCGGTTGCCCTATACGTAGATGAATCATTCCTCTTTTGGCGGAGATATGCGTGAGCAGTGCGCCTGCGAGGATAATGACAAAGGAGAGGTGGAGTGCAAGCGTAGAGGCACGCTTCACCTTTCGCTTGATGATATAGAATACACCGAGGGCTGCCATTACTGCCCACATCAATATAAACCACCATGCGCCATAGTAGTGGGCATGGACATAGTCTGTACCCTGGCTCTTCTCCACGATGCTGGCGACAGCCATGCTAATGAGAACAAGAATGTAAAGGGTGAAAATAATCTTTTTGACCATTTTGTTAATACAATTCGTTCATGTCGAAAAACATTAATCGCGTATGTTTGTTATAGGAAGAAAGCCATTATAGTCGGCATCACCGCAATCGAATGGCTTAATGTCTTCATTGTTTTTAATGCGTTTTAATTTCATTTTCGCTTTGCCGTATAGTATCTGCGTTTCTCAAATTGGTCTTGCCATAATAATACCTCCTATTTTGTTGATTTTCGTATTTCTGCTGCAAAGTTACGATTTCCTTTTGAGAAGACAATGCTTTTTAGACAAGTATTTACACGATATGATGTAAAAAGCTGCCAAGTCCACGATGAAACTTGGCAACTTCTTTATTGATAATGTTTTGCGATCTAATATACCAATGAACTCACAAATATTAGATGGAGCGCAAGAACATCACTACGGCGTCACGGTCTGCCTTGGGCAAGTTGTAGAATTTCACCGCAGAGTAGTATGCCTGGCTGTTCTTGCTGTAGCAATGCCACATGATTGCCTCTATCTCGTTGCGAGCACGAGCATCGTGCAAGCGATCCTCGGCACCACTGTTAATCAGTGAGAGACCGCGTCCCCAAAGTGGAGTGGTACGGCACCATGAACCATGAATGTCGTTGATCATGTCCAACTTGTGCTGGATAAAGTCTGAATATGGATAAATCTTCTGTCCAGGGTAATGTGGAAGGTCCTTGCCTTCGATAATCTTGGAGCGACCATAGTTGTCTGGACCAGTGGTCCAAGACTGCTTGTGACAATTGGTGCAACCCATGCTCATGAATAGTTCCTTGCCACGTTGTACACTAGGATTGTTCAAGTTGCGAGCACGTGGTACGGAGATACCTCTATGCCATACGATGAAAGAGTGATATTGGTCGTCTGTCATCTCTGGCTTGAAGTTGTAGTACTTGTTATCATAGAGGTTGACATTGTCATCTGGTGAGAGCAAGTAAGCCAAAGCCTCCTTGATACCTTCTCTTGTACCGTCATAATAGTATGGATGCAAGCGTGAGGAAGGGTTTTTGCCTTCAGCCATCACCTTGTCTATGACATCTTTGTTCTCTGACATGGCTTTTGCCCAAGCTGGTGTAGAGCAGATATGCTTGATGTCTGAGCGTAAGATGTTCAACTCATCCCAAAGAGCTACGTCGTTCTGGAGGCATCCCTCCAAGAGGTCATAGTTGAAACGCTTCACGAATTTCTTTCCAAAAGCATCCTCTGCATAGGCTTCGTCCTTCAACTTCTTGGCATTGTTGTCCCAAAACTCAGGGTTCAACTCTACGTGCTCACTCTCAGCCTTGTATTGAGCCTCAATGTCCTCATTGGAGAGGGCATCGATCAAACCCAAACCTTGGAAGTTGCAAGATGCGATGAGGCGCACGGCATAATTGCTAGGTTGAGGATCTGCATTGAAGGCATCCTGTGGAATAGACACCTCAGGATAATGCAATGAGAATGCCTCTCCGTCAGGGAATCTCATGGCGAGTCCACTTGGCATAGAGGTTACGTCTTTCCAAGTGATGGTTACCTTGTCTGGATTCAATTGTGGCAAGAATGGGGAGTCTGCCATCGTCATGGTAAATGTGGTGAGCTGGTCGATAGGTTCGCCATTGTTGCTGCCTGGTGCGTCTGGATAATAGACAGATACAATGTAGCCATTGCCCATCACAGGCTTGAAGTCGCTGCGGCTATGGCCATGAGCATAACCGCCTGCGTGGCAGTATTCACAAGCACGGCGTGAGGCGCAAGGTCCCCATCCTTTGTAAGGCTCGTTGCTCAGCGTGTATGGTGTACTAGCCATCAAATCGCCTTGGTTGAAACGTGCTGTAAAGCCTTGATTGGTTACTGCTGGTGTTTCATCCTCGTAGCAATTGGAGGAAACGTTTTCCGTAGTTCCCAGTTCACCACCAGGAAGCCATTCTTCTGCTTTGAAGTTGCCTACCTCTTGTCCGACGTATTTGGCATCAGACTCAATAGGTTCTTTCTTTTCTTCTTCGTTTGGCGTGTTTTCATCAGAGCATGAGCCTAGTAGTAAGGCGGAACTCATCAAAAACACACTTGTCTTCAAAAATTGATTCATAAGTGTTTCTATTTTTATTTGTTGATTTTTTATCCTTAGTAGAAGGGTTGTTCAACATGAAAAAGGGCAGAGCGAATATTTGCGATTCACTTTGTCCTTTATCTTGTTGATTCATATATTTCTTGCGGAATAGTTTTTCAAGAAATTGTTTTATGAAATGCAGCTTGCAGAATATTAGATAGACTGGAGGAACTTAACCACTGCATCGCGGTCGGCCTTCGAAGCTTTGTAGAAGTTGAGGGCTGAGTGGTAGGCGTGGCTGTTCTGGCTGTAGCAGTGCCACATGATGGCCTCTACCTCGTTGCGGGCACGGCAGTCGTGCAGACGGTCTTCAGCTCCGGTACACATACGTGACAGTCCGCGGCCCCACAATGGAGTGGTGCGGCACCAAGAACCATGAATGTCGTTCTTCATGTACAGCTTGTGCTGCAACATGTCAGTGTATGGATAGATGGTCTGGTTCTTGTAGCGTGGCAATGGTTTGCCGGCTATCATGTTAGGAGTCCAGTAGTTGTCATTGCCTGTCTTCCATGATGGGCGGTGGCAGCTGGCGCAACCCCACTCCATGAAGAGCTTCTTGCCGCGCTGTACGTCCTTGTTGTTCAGGTTGCGTGCACGCGGAATGGCCAGACCTCTGTGCCATACCATGAAGTCGTAGAAGTTGTTGGCTGTCATCTCGGGCTGGAACTTGTGCCACTGGTTGTCGAACTGGTTGGTGGAAGGCAGCAGCAGGTTGTAGACAGCCTCCTTGATGCCCGCATCAGTACCGTCGGCATAGTAGGGTGACTGTGGGTTTGCCTTGATTTTGGCAATCACCTCTGGGTCTTCCGACATTGCCTTTGCCCATGCTGCTGTAGAGTAGAGCTTGGGGCGGTCTGGACGGCTCACATTGGTGATGTTCCAGATGGCGTTGGCACCAGGACCGTCCTGCAGAGAGGCACGTGTCAGGGCATAGGTGAATCGCTTGATGGCCTTGTATACGCCCGTCTTGCCTTCGCCGCCATCGGCAAACTGGCCGTCAGTGCCCCAGGTAGAGTAGTAGGCGCCGGCTGCCATCTGCTCGCCAGCAGCATCCCAGAACTTAGGGTTGAGATACTCTGATACGTTCATACCGGCACTCTTGAAGTAAGCTGCCTCAGAGGCATACTGCTTCTCGATTTCCTCTTGTGGAATAGCATCAAGCAGACCTGTACCAATCACACCGATGGTAGACTCTAAGCGCACGGCGATGTTGGATGGAACAGGGTTGGTATGGAAGGCTTCAGAAGGAATGGTCACCTCAGGATAGATGAGGTCGAAGGTCTCGCCGTCGGCAGGGAACTTCATGGCCAGTCCACTCTCCATGGTGCTTACGTGCTCCCAATGAATCTTGATTTTGTCAGCCTCGATAGGAGCCTTGAAGGGGTCGGTAGCGCCTGTTTGAGGCATACCTGTCACCTCGCCGATATAGTTTCCGTCGTTGCTTCCAGGTGCGTCGGGTGTGTAGATGGCCATCAGGTAGCCGTTACCATTGCCATAGGCGATGGGATAGCTGTTGTCCTGTCGCATACCATGTCCGTAGCTTGGGTGGCAGTCGAGACATGACTTGCGCAGATAGGCAGGACCTACGCCCTTGAAGGCACCATTGTCGACGGTGTACTGGCGTTCGAAGAACATCTCGCCCGTCTTGAAGTTGTCGTGCAGTCCCTGCTCGTTGACGGCAGGAGCCTCGTCCTCATAACAGCCGGAGTTGACATTCTCTGTGGTTCCCAGCTCGCCACCAGGATACCATTCCTCTGCGGTAAAACCATCCTGGGCTTTTCCTACATAGTTGGCATCCGACCCCATAGAGTTGTCGGGTTTTTGTGGGTTGCTGTTCTCTTCGGAGCAGCTGTTCATTGTCATCATGGCCAATGCCGCAGCAAATGACCATACCAAATAATGTTTCTTTTTCATAATGTTCCTTTTTGGGGATAAAGTTCTTTCTTGCGTACAACGTAGCCTTGAGTACAATGACTCAAGGCTACGTATATATTATTTTATTGATGTTTTGTGAGTTCCTAAGTTACTTTGCACTCTGGCGTCCGATCCATGTGCCGGCTGCGTTCAGTTCGTCGTCGAGATCCTTGATCTTGTCGATGGCATTCTTTACTGCCACAGAACCTGGGTCAGCCAGGAAGTAACCCTGTGCAGCTGTTGCATCATCGAGTGACTTCAGGGCTGCGGTCAGTGCATTCTGCAGTTTGCTCAAGTCAGGATAGTTGAGGCTTGAGAGAAGCGACATGATAGAGTTTGCTGCTGGAGAGGTGGCGTTGACGTCGCGTGTGCCATAGAGTGTGTTCTTGATAGAGTAGATGTTGTCCTTGTAGTCTACGAAAGAACGATGGCTGTAAGGCGACTCGATGTAGTCTCTTGACTCTTTCTCACCATCCTCGGTTGTTCCGCCCTGATTGTTCAATACACGCCATGCCTGACCGAGTTTCTGCTCCTGTACCTCGTTGCAGATGTTGGAGCAACCGCCAATGAAGATCTGGTTGATGGTGCCTGGCCAAGACTGATAGCCTGTGGTCTGTGCAGGGGTGAGCAGATACTGACCGTAGCACATGGTGCCTTTGGCAGCGACGAAGCCATTATAGCGCATGCTTGAGAACACGTAGCTGTTATCCTGGAGCACCTGCTTGGTGTCGTTGCTGGCAGCGTTGCCCATCCATGTGAACTCCAGCATGGCTGTCATGTTCTTCACATCGCCAGCCACAGCAGCGAGGAATGCCAATTCGTCGATGCCCTTTACTGAGGTCATGCCTTCTTCGGTCTCATTGGCCTTGAAAGCATCAACAGTGCGGTTCTGACCCTCACGGAAGAGGACGAACTCCATACCATGGAAGCCCAATACAGTCTGGAACTGCTCGTTCTTGTCGGAAACGAACTTCTCTGGAGTAGCGCTCTTGAAGCCGGCAATGAGGCTGGCATTGGTCAAGGCTGAAACCAACTCCTCGTGGCCGAGTGGCCATGAGTCGATGTGTGGGTCGATATTGTTGTCGGAAGCTGAGCCATAGAGGAAAGCCTCACTGCGCTCCCACTCACGGCGTGCGTTCTTGAAAGCCTCGCAGGCTGCGTCGATCTGGCTCTGTGTCATGGTGCCAGCCTCTGCTGCCTTGTAGAGCGTTGTGCAGGCGGTGTAAAGTTCGCGTGAGTTCTTTGCCAAAGCCTGGTAAGTGGGGTAAACCACATTCTCGACGTAAGCCTTGGTGGTTTTCTGCATCGCGAGATCAGACGAGTTGATGGTAGTTGTAGCCTGACCTACGTTGGGCAGATCGAAAGTTGTGTCGTCATCGCTGCCGCATGAAGCAAAGCAGAGTGCCAAGCCACCCATCATGAATGACAAGGCCAATTTCTGAATTTTTTTCATTTGTTTATCTTATTATTATTAATGAATGTATACTTCTCTAACTTCTTTAACTTCCCCATTTACGAAAGTTGTGTATGTTTTTTAGATCGAAATCCTCATTCTGCGATTACAGGAAGAAACCCTGGTAGGCGACGCCGATGTTGAGGGCAGGCTCGTCGTTGTACTGGCTTCTGAACTTGCGCAGGTTGTACTCTGCTTTCACGCAGATTTGCTTGATGGGGTAGTAGTTGATACCGCCGGCGAAGATCTGTCGCTTGGTGTACTGCTTGGTGGTGTTGTTGAGATAAGAGTCGTAATACTCGTAGTGACCGAAGACATACAGTTTCTGGTTATCTGCACGCAACTTCTCTATCTGTGAAAATACATCGTAGCCCACCTCAAACATGGTGGCGATGGCATGGCTTCCGAAAGCCTGGTTGGTCTCGTAAGGCTTCACATACTGCACGCCTGGCTTTACCAGCTTGCTGATGGCAGCGGCATCGCTCACGTAGCCATAGTCTACATTGCCTCGTGCCATCCAGTTGTGGGCCTTGTAGGTGAAGTCGAGTGCTCCGAGGAAGATGTTGCCCTTCAGCTTCTTGTTGTTGCCTTTCTCCATATCGTGGGGCACACTGTTGTGCATGGATTGTCCGAAATAGCCACTCAAACCGATGCGCAGACCAGGGATGGTGTAGTTGTCGACACGGGCAGAAAAGCCATACTTGTTGGCTGTCTCAAACTCGAAAGGCTTCGTGGTGCCAGGCTTGATCCAGTTGAGTGAACTGAACTGATAGGCATCGAGTCCTGCAAGGAACTGGGCTTCGTAGCGGAAGTCGCCATGACGTCCCCACACCGAAACTCCCGTCTGATGCCAAGTGCAGGGCAGGATAGTGTTCTCGCCCTCAGGACGGTATACGGTGAAGAAGTTGAGGGGTTCGTGATAAGCATTGGTCAGACCTACAGGCACAACGATGTGTCCGGCACGGATGTTGAGGAACTTGCCAAATGATTTCTGAATCCAGAACTGTTCCAGCTCTACCTCACCGGCTTTCTCCTGTTCCTGTTCAAACTCGATAGACTCCTCTGCCTCATATTCGATGGCAGAACCTGTACCTCCGTGCTCAAACTCGATCTCGGTGCCGAATGTCCAGCCTTTGCCAAAGTCGTAGCCTAAATAGATGACTGCATGAGGAATGTCGAATCGTCCATGGCTGGGGTCGTCCTTATGGAGCGAGGCTGAACTGTATCGGTTTCCGCTGTCGCTATAGAAGTTACGGCTGAAAGCCACTTCGCCATAGCCGCCTATGCTGAGGCGCTTTCCGTTGACATGCTGCATCACGCTGTCGGCAGCAACTACTTGTGCGTCGGCGCTTGCCAACCCAGCAACCAACGCTGCGGACATCAATCCAATTCTTAAAATGTTCATTTTTATTTGTTTAGAAATGTTATCTGTTTATTATCTTAAAATAAAAGAAAAGAGCGCGGATGTCTGCTTGCGGTCTCGACACTTTAGAGGCTTAGTATCTCCTTAAAGCCAATAGACTTGATAAGGAATTACGCAGCTCTGTCGCTCGGGAGTGGCAATCATCACTGCGCTCTTTCTCGATTTCGGGTGCAAAGGTAAGGCGTTTTAAAAAATCTTGCAATACTTAAAAGTTGGTAAACTGCGGCATCCCCATTTTTAGGTATTGCGAGTTTCAGATGTTTTTTGTAATTTTGCAGCGGAAACAAAAACATGATGAATGTCCGCTCTTAAACGTACATGATTTAGGTCTTAAAAGTATACAAAAACGATGAAAAATCAAAAGATGTATGAAGCTGATGACAAGATGATCAGCATTATTCGCGATAATTACAACATCCTTCAGAGCTTGGGTAGTTTCGGTATCAATCTGGGCTTTGGCGACAAAACGGTGAGAGAGGTTTGCGAGGAACAGGCGGTGGATACTTATACTTTTTTAGCGGTGGTAAACTTCACCATCAATGGCTATAAGGAGTACGACAATGCTTCGCGCCTGTCGTTGCCTACACTACTGCATTATCTCAAGGCCTCGCATGCTTACTACATTGATTTTCAGTTGCCTTTCATCCGCAAAGAGTTGGTGGAGGCGCTCGACGAGAGCGATAATCTGGCCCGACTTATTCTCAAACTATACGATGAGTATGCGCACAGCATCACCAATCATATGAAGTATGAGGAAAAAGCCGTCTTCCCTTACGTGCAGTCGCTTATCGACGGCACGGCACCAGTCAACTTCGACATCGAGACGTTCTCTAAGCATCACGTGCAGATAGACCTGAAACTGAAAGAGTTGAAGAATATCATCATCAAGTATTTGCCTTCTGACGGATTGCACAACAATCAGCTTAGCGCCACACTTTACGACATATATAATAATGAGGAATGGCTCAACTTGCATTCGCAGGTAGAGGAGGAAATCTTCATTCCTGCCGTGCGCAACGAGGAACGAAAGCTGAAACAAAATGATGTGAGTGTTAAAATATCCAATATGATCAACCAGACACCGCAGAGCGATGAGCAGTTGAGCGACCGCGAGAAAGACGTCATCGTGGCTTTGGTACAGGGCATGACCAACAAGGAGATTGCCGACCATCTGTTTATCTCCATCAACACGGTGATTACTCATCGCCGCAACATAGCCCGTAAGCTGCAGATTCATTCACCTGCCGGTCTTACTATCTATGCCATCGTCAACAATCTGGTGGATATTTCGAGTGTAAAATTATAAGCAGGCATCATATCTTATTGATGTCCACATAGCCATGCATCACGGCATAGATAGTAAGTGAGGAGACCGACTTCAGTCCTAATTTCTCCTGAATGTTCTTGCGGTGCGTGATGACGGTAGAGAGGCCGATACACAAAGTATCGGCTATTTCTTTGTTTATTTTGCCTTGTGCCACGAGTGCCAACACCTCGGTCTCGCGGTCGGAGAGGACTTTCTCCTTATTGGATGCGGGCAGGGCTGGGAGGTGTTCGCCATGAGGATGACCTATCTTCTGAAGGGCAAGCAGATGTTTTACAAGTGTTTCTTCGGGCACACTCACGCAGAGACAATGGAAATCGTTGAGCTGTGAGTTGGGGTCGTTGCTGGGCGTGAGCACGATGGTGTGGTGTGCTCGCTGTCCCTGCACGAAGAAGTTACGGTGTGCCAGCACAATGTGCATGGACACAAAGTAATGGATGAAGCGGTCAGGATTGTTGGACTCAAACTCAGTAAAACTGCCGAAGGTGCAAATATTCATCATCGGCATAACGGTTTCCAATAATTGCTTGAGTCCCATCATGGCGAGTGTGTTGTTCTCGATGATAGCCATTTCGGGCATCCTGCCTTGCATCCTGTCGTCCTTATGCAGGGTTCTCATTGCTTCTTCGTTCATGATTTCTATTTTTTTGTTTTTATCTAAAGTTATGTCTTAACTCCTTAACTCCCTTCAACTCCTGTAAATCTCCTGTTTATAAGAACGGTGTCAGTACCTTGGCGGCAAACCATCCTCTGAATCTCTGCCAGCCAGTTCGCCACTCGCGCCACTTCTTTTCGGTGAGCAGGAAACTGTCAGCCTTGTCCTTGTCGAAGAGGTCGATGAGCTGCTTGGTGGTCTGTGGGTCAATGATGACAGCATTCTCCTCGTAGTCCCAGCGTAGGCTTCGGGCATTGAGGTTGGCGCTTCCCACCGTGCAGAATTTACCGTCCACCATGATAATCTTGGTGTGATGGAATCCTGGTGTGTACATCCAGATGTGGCATCCTGCTTTCATCAGCTTGTGCGCATTGTAGAATCCACAGTCGGGCGTCAGGGGAATATCGCTCTTGGTGGAGAGCATGATTTCCACTTTCACGCCTCGCTTGGCTGCATTCTTGAGTGCCTTCTTCAGTTTGTGACTTAGGGTGAAGTAGGGACTGATGAGCTTGATGCTGTCCTGTGCATCGTTGATGGCGTTGACATAGAAGTAACGTATGATGTCCTTCGAAATGTGTGGCTCGCGGTTGATGATGCCCACCATCTTGTGATAAGCCGTGGCTGTGGTGTCGGGCTTGAGTCCGTTTACCAGATAGTCCTGACGTTTGGCACGGAAGTATTCTGCGCCATGTATATGCTGTCCGCTCACCTTGTTCCACATTTTCAGGAAGATGGCCTGTAGCGTGTTTACCTCGTCACCGTCGATGCGGCAGTGCATGTCGTTCCAGGAACCCACAACCTCTGTTCCCTTGATGTAATAGTCGGCCACGTTCATACCGCCTGTATAGGCTATCTGTCCGTCGATGACAACAATCTTGCGGTGGTCGCGGTTGAAGATGGCGTGAACCCAGGGAAACTTCACTGGTTTGTATTCATAAATCTCTATGCCGTTGGCACGAATCTCCTTGATGTGTCGTTTGCGTAAAGGTTTGTTGTTGGATGAGTTACCGAAACCATCATAGAGGGCTCTAACCTTGACTCCCTGCTTTGCTTTCTCAGCAAGCAGGTCGAAGAGCAAGCCGGCGATGCTGTCGTTGCGGAAGTTGAAATACTCTAAGTGCACACTTTTCTTTGCCTGGCGGATGGCCTGGAACAGATCGTCGAACTTCTCCTGACCGTTCATCAGGAGTGTGACGGAGTTGTTGTGTGAGAATCGAATGCCTTTTTCTCTCAACTGGTTGACAATGACCGAGTCACTACTCTCTTTCGTGTGATGGTTGGCAAGCTGTAGGCTGTCTTGTGCGCTGCACAGCGAAGAGAACAGCATGATGCTTGCAGTTAATAATAGGTATCTGAGTCTCATTCTGAAATATTGATGTTGTTTCCTCTCTTTTTTACACCATGCAGGCATAGTGGTCAACGATGCCCAGAAGATGTTTCTCGTCGTCCATCACCAATACGGTGTGTACCTTGTATTGGTGCATGATGTGCTGTATCTCTGTAATCTTGGTGGTTGGCGCCACGTGTTTGGGAGACGTCGTCATGATGTCGCTCACAGTCTTGTTGAAGAACTCTGCCTGCCATTTCTCCATGGCACGACGTATGTCGCCATCAGTGATAAGTCCGATGACACGGTTTTCCTTGTCTACCGATACACCCAGTCCCAATTTTCCCTTGCTCACATGAATGATGGCCTCGCCCAGGTGCATGTCTTTAGGAATGATAGGCAGGTCTTCCTTCTTCATCACGTCCTCGGCAGTGGTAAGCAGACGCTTGCCCAACTCTCCACCAGGGTGGAACTGTGCAAAGTCGCGTGGTTTGAAGTGGCGTACCTGCATCAGCGCAATGGCTAAGGCGTCGCCCATGGCAAGTGCGGCTGTGGTGCTGCTTGTAGGAGCGAGGTTGAGCGGGCAGGCTTCCTTTTTCACCTTCACCGTGATGTGGTAGTTGGAGTATTTTGCCAACAGCGATTGAGAATTGCCTGTCATCGAGATGATAGGTACGTTCATGTGGAGCACCATGGGGATGAATCGCAGCAACTCGTCGGTTTGTCCGCTGTTGCTCAGCGCCAGAACCACGTCCTTATCAGTCATCACACCCAGGTCGCCGTGATAAACGTCGAGTGGATTAATGTAGAAGGCAGGAGTTCCTGTCGATGCCAGGGTGGCAGCGATCTTGGCTCCTACGTGTCCACTCTTTCCTACACCGGTCACGATGATTTTTCCTTCGCAGTGGTACATCAGGTCGACAGCCTTCTCGAAGTTGTCGTCCAACAATGCTATTTGGTCTAATATGGCTTCGGCCTCTTCGCGCAGAGCCTCTTCGCCATAGTGACGGATAGTCTTGTCCTCTATATGTTTGTTTTTTTCTGTCATGATTTATAAATACTTAAACTGAAAAGATATAGCTGCTAAGCCAATAAGTCAGCGATTAATACTTCAAGTTTGTCGAGTTCCAACATGTTGGCAGCATCGCTTTTCCCGTTGTCCGGGTCGGGATGAACCTCGAAGAAATAGCCTGTGGCTCCGAAAGCCTTTGCAGCCATGGCCATTGCTGGAACGAACTTGCGGTCGCCTACTGTTTTTCCGTTGCCTGCACTGGGGCGCTGTACGCTGTGTGTGCAGTCCATGATGACTGTGGGCACAATCTCTTTCATGTCGGGAATGTTGCGGAAGTCAACTACCAGGTTGTTGTAGCCGAAACTGTTGCCTCGCTCTGTGAGCCATACTTCCTTGGCACCGCTCTCCAGGGCTTTCTCTACAGGATATTTCATATCTCTGCCACTGAGGAACTGTGCTTTCTTTATATTTACCGTCTTACCTGTATGGGCAGCAGCCACCAAGAGATCGGTCTGTCGGCACAGAAAGGCTGGTATCTGCAGTATGTCGCACACCTGTCCTGCTGCTTCTGCCTGATAACTCTCGTGAATATCGGTCGTGATGCGTAGACCGTATTTCGATTTGATGTCTGCAAGCATCTGCAGTCCTTTCTCCAGTCCAGGACCACGGAAGGAATGGATGCTTGTACGGTTGGCTTTGTCGAACGAAGCCTTGAATATGATGTCTGTACCCAATTTCTGGTTGATGCGTACGAGTTGCTGGGCTACTGTGTCCAACAGTTCCATCGATTCGATGACGCAAGGACCTGCAATGAATGTTGCCATATAGTTGTTTCTTTTAATGTTTAAGTGTTAAATACTCAATGTTGGGTGAGAATTGTTTAATGCTCGATGTTAAGTGTTCAGTACTTATGCTTTCGCATTCAGTGCCGATTCTGCAGCATTGGTTTCTTCGGCTGATGCGGTCTTGATAGTTATCTCGCGCTGAGGGAATGGAATCTCGATGTTGTGCTCGTTGAGTGTATCGTAGATGCATTCCATAATCTTGCCGTCGTCCACATACTGTGTGAGTACATTCACCCAGACCAGAATCTTGAGTGTGATGCAACTGTCGTCGAAGCTTTTCAGCACTATCTTGACGCCTTTCTCATGATAGATATAGTCGAGCTGGTTCAAGGCATCGGTGAGAATCTGCTTCACATGCTTCACATTGGTGCCATAAGCCACGCCAACCTCTAAGACGTCGAGCTCATAACCATGGTTTCGGGTCATGTTCTTGTAGTTCTTCGAGAAGAGCTGTGCGTTCTGGAAGGCTATCACCGAACCGTCGGTAGCTTCGAGCATGGTTGATGTGTAGCTGATGCTGCTCACTCGTCCGCGCGTGCCGTCGCAGATGATATAGTCGCCCACCTTCACACGTCCCATCATCAGTGAGACTCCATAGTAGATATTTTCCAGAATGTCCTTGGATGCAAAACCCAGACCCGTGGACAAACCGGCAAAGATAGCCAAGAGCCATGACTTGCCAACCTGGAAGACGTTGAGGGCAACCATTAGCCAAATGCCCCAGACGATAACCTGCAGCACGTTCTTAAACATCACAATCTTGCTGGCAGCCGAGGCAGGGTCTTGCTTCTCGAAGTGATGGCGCATCAGATCGTTGGTGGTGATGTTGATATAGTTGAACAGGAAGAACAGGCAAGCCACAAGGCTGATGCTAAAGAGCGAGGCTGTGAAGTTGCTGGTTCTGATGTATTCCTTGTTGAAAATCATCCATGTGGTGTCGCTCATGTTGAATACGTCTGCTGCCCAATAGATGGCTACGATAAACGACAAGACACTTCCTGCAGGAATCAGCACCTTGTTGATAAACCGGAAAATCCATTTGTCGGTAATAGGCTTCTGCTTCAGGTTCTTGCGCTCTGCATAGACTTCCATCCAGTCTTTCAGACAGGTGATGCTCAGAATACAGGTGAGTTGCATCATCCACCAGATGATGATCTGCACCGACAGCAGGGTGAAGCCTATCCATGAACAGAAGGTACTGGCGGCAAAGACACAGAGCGAGATGTAGGCATACATCTTGTCCTCTCTCGGTACCAGCTTACTGTGGCGCTTGATGACGTTTGCTTGCCACAGCGAACAGACGAGCAGGATAGGGGGAAAAATGAAGTTGACCAGGCTGTTGGGTATCAAGATGATTCGGAACGTGATGACGAGGAAGCCCACCAGCATCAGGGGAGAATAGATGCGGAAGGCGCTCTTTATCTGGTCGTTGCCCACGCGGAGCAAGAGTGAAATCAGAATCACGCCTATTAGCCATGCAAACTCTACGAGCAGGCCGCATGCCATGATAACGAAGTTCTGATGAGCTGAAATACGTATGATGCCCAAGAGAATGGCAAAGGTCACTACCGTCATCGCCATAATGATGCAGGTGCGTTTGGCCATGAAATTGTCCTTGATGCTCTCAAAGCGACCTCGTTTCACCAATTGTGTCACCACGATGCGGATGGTAAAAAGGTTGAGGGCAATAGAGACAATGCCATAGAAAATGATGATGCTGAAGAGGATGAAGATGATTCTCACGTCCCATTGCGACATCATGCCCGGAGCTGGTCTGTATTTCTCTGCCACCGATGTCTTGGCTTCCCTGTAATGATTGCTTACATGCCGCAGGATAGTGAGATAGTTGTCGCCACCATTTTTGAAGATGCTGTTCTGTATCTCAGCATATCGTTGGTTGGCATAGTCGTTGAGCGACTTCAGTTTTCTCTCGGTTATGTCGTAGGCTCTTATATAGTCCTGCAACTGTTGCTGTCGCTCTATTAATTGTCGGCGGATGTTCACTGCCAAGGTGAGGTCTACGTTGCGGTTGAGTTGTGCCCCCTTGCTCATGAACATCGTATTCATGTTGTACAGATAGTTGATAAGCGAGTCAAATCGCGCCACCTCTATATTATTCTTGTTGATGAGTCCTCTGAACGGTGCCGCCTTCGACTTGAACTTATCAAACTGCTCAGTAGCTTCGTGGCAGGCGTATGTCAGGTCGAAGATGTAACCGTTGCGCTGCGAGTAGAGCATGATGGAGTTCTGGTCGGCTTGTGCCATGATGGTCATCAGTTCCTTGATGATTTGCTGCTGTTGCTGCTTGGCATATTCGTTCTGCTTCTCGAAGTCGAGATGATAGCTCGTCAGCTCAGTACGGAGCATGAAGAGCGTTGTGTCGAGGTTGGCCTCTTTGAGCACGGCATGGCTGGGCAGCAGGAATGCCACCCACATCAGGATGATTATCGATAATTTCTTCATATAGTCTTCTTTATTCGTCTGCAAAGTTAAGCAAAAATGAAGAAAGAAGCAAAAAGATAATTCCTTTTTTACGATTTTCGATACGATATGTTGTTTTTCCCGTTAAATTTATTACTTTTGCAGATACTATTTAACATTTAACATTTAAACACATTATATGACAACACTCATAGCTGACAGCGGAAGCACCAAGACAGATTGGGCACTTGTGGATGATGCTGGGAAAATTCTGTTCACCGGCAAGACACAGGGCATCAATCCTTTCCATCTCTCCGATGATGACATCTGGAAAATTCTTGCCGAGGAACTCACTTTACCCGAAGTACCGGCACGTGTGTTCTTTTATGGTAGCGGTGTTACCGAATCTATGAAGCCGCGCATGGAGCATCTATTGTTCCAACAATTTCCACAAGCAGAGGTTCATGCCGAGAGCGATTTGTTGGGTGCAGCCCGAGCCTTGTTGGGACGACGTTCAGGCATAGCCTGTATCTTAGGCACAGGCGCCAACAGCTGTCTGTATGATGGCGAACATATTCTTCTCAACACTCCTCCGCTGGGTTACATTCTTGGCGATGAGGGTAGTGGGGCTGTCTTGGGCAAGATGTTTCTCAATGGCATCTTCAAGGGTGCCCTGCCCGAGAGTCTGAAGCAGGAATATCTCTCTTGGTCGGGACTCGATTATCCCTCTATTATAAATAAGGTGTATCGTCAGCCTCTCGCCAACCGATACTTGGCTTCCATCGCTCCTTTCATTTCTATGCAGATGAAAAGGGGAGAAGAGGCAGCCGCCTCAGACAACAGTTGCCAGCATGCAGAAGTTTTAAGCCAGCACACAGAAACATTGCGTCTTCATGCCGAGGCTTTGCATCAAATGGTGGTCGAAGCCTTCGAACAGTTCTATCAGCGCAACATCACACCTTATCTTTCGTCTGTCGATTCTTCTCAAAACGCATCATCGCTCTCTGTTGCTTTTGTGGGAAGCATAGCCCACTACTTCGAGCAACCGCTTCGACAAGTCTTCGAACAACATCATCACCTTACAGTCTCTCAGATACTGAAGGCGCCCATGAAAGGGTTGGTGAGTTATCATCTATATTAAATGTTATAAAAGCCCAGATTATGGGCTTTTATTGTTAATATACCATGCAAAAATAACATTTCGTACATATCAAATTAACTAAATGGTACACTGGGGTTTGTAAAAACACGCTAATTTTGCCATCGTACTGCTCTCAGCGTTGAGACCATCAAGAAGTTGGTGGAAAAGAACCAGTTCTCATCTTTTCGTATGGTAGGAGCCTATGCTATGGGTTTTGCCACTCTGCTCTCATTCCCTTATCTGCAGAAGATGGTGGGAGGAAGTGATTTCTTCAATGGTTTCCGTTATGCAGTGGCTGGCTATATGTTTGAGTATTGTCTGCATGGCAATGTAACCATAGAAGGACTCATTATCAACTATACTGTGTTTATGGCATTCGGTGAGGTAACCTGTATGATCTTTGGTGGACTATCACCAGTCTTTACTAAGACAGTCGGTTCTAAGCGTATGGCCTTTATCTGGTCAGCATTGTTGTGTCTTGTCCTTTCTATTGCTTTCTTCTTTATTCCTATGAGTCCTGATTATATCTGGGTGATGATAGCTTTGGTGATACTCACCGCCATAGGTATCGGTATCTATTCACCATTGATGTGGTCGATGTATGCTGATGTGGCTGATTATCATACTGAGCATTTCGGAACCTCAGCTACAGGATTGATATTCTCCTCGGGTACGATGTCGCAGAAGTTTGGTACCGCTATCTCTGGTTCACTCATCGCTCTTTTCTTGGGTTGGGCTGGAGCCAATATGATAACAGACAAGATGGGAAATACTGTCATCGATCCTACTTCCATCACCGACTCTGTGCTTATGATGGTTTGGTCGCTCTTCTCTCTCTTCCCTGCTGTTATTGCCTTCTTGCTGATGGTATTGTCGTATAAATTTCCTATTAAGAAATAAAACGATGAACGATATGATGAATTTGAAGCAAACCATGCAGTATGTTCTTGAGCAGAACATCCTGTCATATTGGATAGACCATAAAATAATTCAGGCTCACTCTGATTGATAGGGTGAGCCTGAATTGTATGATAACTTCTGAACATGTGAAACTTGAATGTTATAATCGTAGCTTTTACCAAAATTTCTTTTGTTCTTCCGACCATTCGAAGCCTTGTGTTGCCATTTTGGCTTCCAGTTCTTTTCTGTCAACATTGAAGTGATAACAAATCTGGTCAAGTGTTTCGAATTCGTGATCTCGAAGCAGAAAATTAATGGCACTCACAAGCATGGGAATGTCATTGAGAGGTAATTTATCCATTTTCTTAAGTGTTTAATGTGTTGTGTCTAATGTTTATTTCAGTTCCTCTGACAGGAAGCGTGGAGTATATCCTTTCTTGCTCTTAGCCACTTTCTCGGGAGTGCCGGCACAAAGTAATGTTCCTCCGCCACGGCCTCCTTCGGGGCCCATGTCAATGATGTAGTCTGCCAATTTGATAACATCGAGATTATGCTCAATGATGATGACCGTGTTGCCGCGGTCTACCAATTTCTGCAGTACATTCATCAAGATACGAATATCTTCGAAGTGAAGGCCCGTGGTAGGCTCGTCAAGAATATAGAGTGTCTTGCCTGTGTCACGTTTAGACAACTCTGTAGCCAACTTGACTCGCTGACTCTCACCGCCTGAGAGGGTGGTGGAGCTTTGTCCTAATTTGATATATCCTAATCCTACGTCTTGTAAAGCCTTAATCTTCTGCAATATCTGTGGTACGGCCTCGAAGAACTCTACAGCCTGGTTGATGGTCATGTCGAGTACATCGGCGATACTCTTTCCTTTATAGCGAACCTCCAATGTCTCGCGGTTGTATCGTTTGCCGTGGCAAACCTCACAGGGAACGTACACATCCGGCAAGAAGTTCATTTCTATCGTCTTGTAACCATTGCCGCCACAGGCTTCGCATCGTCCACCTTTTACATTGAAGGAGAAACGCCCTGGTTTATATCCTCTTATCTTGGCCTCGGGCAGTCCTACGAAAAGCGAGCGTATGTCGCTGAACACGCCTGTATAGGTAGCTGGATTGCTGCGTGGGGTTCGTCCTATGGGGCTTTGGTCTACATTTACCACCTTGTCAATATTCTCGATACCCTCAATGCTGTCGTAAGGCATGGGCTGTTTGAGCGAGCGATAGAAGTGATGGGATAGGATGGGTTGCAGTGTCTCATTGATGAGTGTTGACTTGCCAGAACCGCTTACGCCTGTTACGACAATCAGATTGCCCAAAGGAAATTCTACGTCTACATTTTTCAGGTTGTTGCCCTTGGCACCATGTATGATGATGCTCTTGCCGTTACCCTTACGACGATGGGCAGGCAACTCGATAGCCATTTCGTGGTTGAGATATTGTGCAGTAATGGTATGGGTCTTGAGCATCTGTGCAGGAGTGCCCTGGAAGACCACCTCGCCTCCCTTGCGACCAGCCTTAGGACCGATATCTACAATATAGTCGGCAGCCAGCATCATGTCGCGGTCGTGCTCTACCACAATGACGGTATTGCCCAAATCACGCAATTCTTTCAGACTGTTGATGAGTCTTTCGTTATCGCGTTGGTGAAGACCTATACTGGGCTCATCGAGGATATATAGCACATTGACCAATTGGCTTCCAATCTGTGTGGCAAGACGTATACGCTGACTTTCACCTCCCGAGAGAGAAGCCGACTGACGGTTGAGTGACAGATAGTTGAGTCCTACGTCAAGAAGAAAGGTGACACGTGAGCGCAGTTCTTTGATAATCTCATGAGCCACTTTGGCCTTCATAGGTGGCAGGTGCGTCTCTACTTGGTCGAGCCAGTCGCGCAGTTCATCTATGTCGAGGTTAGCTACTTCTGATATGTTTTTGTCCCATATCCTGAAAGAGAGCGACTCGCGTTTGAGTCGTTGTCCCTTACATTCAGGACATACAACGGTGGATATAAACTGGTCGGCCCACTTCTTTCCAGCCGAGCTGTCGTCGTTCTCCATCACCATGCGCAGGTATTCGGTCACACCTTCGTAATCGCAGAAATAGTCGGAGGAGGTATGTACCTTCTCCTTGGCAATCTTTACCTTCTCGAGTGAGCCGTTCAGTATTTCCTGCATGGCATCGTCAGGAATATCCTTGATAGGTGTCTTTAGTTTGAGATCATACTTGTCGAGTACAGCCTCAATCTGCCAGAATATCATCTGATTCTTGTATTTGCCTAATGGAGCAATGCCACCTTCGTAGATGCTCAGGCTGTTGTCGGGAATCACCTTCTCCATGTCTATTTGGTCTACCTTGCCTAATCCCTTGCAGTGGGGGCAGGCACCTTCGGGCGAGTTGAATGAGAACATATTGGGCGCAGGATCCTGATATGCTATACCCGTGATGGGGTCCATAAGTCGCTTGGAGAAATTCTTTGCCTCGAGTGTGTCTTTGTCTATGACCATCACCATGCCTTCTCCCTGTTTCATAGCAGTAGCTACGCTTTTGCGCAATCGTTCCTCGTCTTCAGCTCTGACGGCAAGTTTGTCTATGACGACTTCTATGTTGTGATTCTTATATCGGTCGACCTTCATGCCTCGTGTGAGTTCGAGTATCTCTCCGTCTACGCGGATATTGAGATAGCCCTTGCGCCTCATGCTTTCGAAAAGTTCACGATAGTGTCCTTTGCGCTGTCGCACTAAAGGGGCAAGCAGGAAGATTCGTCTCCCTGCATAGTGGTTGAGTATCATATCGATGACTTGCTCCTCAGTGTATTTCACCATTTCCTCACCGCTCTGGTAGCTGTAGGCTGTTCCTGCACGAGCATATAGCAGACGCAGATAGTCGTATATTTCGGTTGTGGTACCTACCGTGGAACGTGGATTTTTGTTGGTGGTCTTCTGTTCGATACTGATGACAGGGCTAAGACCAGTAATCTTGTCTACATCGGGTCGCTCCATGCTGCCTAAGAAGTTACGGGCATAGGCAGAGAAAGTCTCTATATAGCGACGCTGACCTTCGGCGAATATTGTGTCGAAGGCCAAGGATGACTTGCCTGATCCTGATAGACCAGTGATGACGGTGAGTGAGTTGCGGGGAATCTCTACGTCTATATTCTTGAGGTTATGAACGCGGGCTCCCCACACATTTATCTTTTCTTCTTCTGATTGCATTATTGTCCTGAATTCGTTTGGTTTTCGATGTAACCTCTCAGCAGGTTGACATCACGCTTGATATTGTATTCTTTTCCATCGGCTCCTTTTGCCTTGACAAGGCAGAAGTAGACTCCATCCTTAACCGGCTTGCCCTTGTAGGTGCCATCCCAACCGTCGGCAGGGTCGCGCCATTCGAAAAGTTTTTGTCCCCAGCGGTTGAAGATGTAGCCATGAAACTCTATAAGACTCTGATATCCAGATTTGGCTTTATAGATGTCATTGATACCGTCTCCATTGGGACTGAAGGCATTGGGCATCTGTAGCTGACTTTCTGAGATGGTGACCGTAACGGGAGAATCGTCGGTGAGAAACTCCTGCACCTCGCCATCTTTCGTAAACTTTGCGTAGAGCACGATACGATGAGTTCCGCTCTGAGTAAACTCGAGTTCGGTGTCCTGCTCATACCTTATTATATAAGGAGTCTCCTCGGTATCGTGATAGATGCGCCATTCGTAATAGCCATCCCAGCCAGTCGTGTTCTCGGGGTTGGCCACACATGATGCTTTGACAGGGGCTGAGCCCGTATAGGCAAGGTCAGTACTTGTCTCTCCTTCACTGTTGGTGAACGTCACAACTGGATTGACGGTTGGATAGTCGTCTGCCCAGAGTGTTATGACCGGCACGAGGAGTGCCCATAACAGAAATGTGTATCGGGTGTTCAATCTCATATCTTAAATGTCGTTTTTGCCTTGTGAGGCGTTATTTTGTGCAAAGATACTAAAAAGATGAGACATGAATATGGCTGGTTGAGAGTTTTTTTGTATTTTTGCACATGAATAACCAAAATATCGACGTTATGAGACTAAAATTAAGATATCTGTTGCTCGTTTTGGGCTTGATGTTGAGTTCTGTCATGTTGGCGCAGAGCATTAAATGGCGCGACATCTATACGGTGAAGAAGAAGGATACCATCTTCAGTATTGCCAAGAAGTATGGATTGAGTCTGCCAGAACTGATGGATGCCAATCCAGAGATGAAACAGGAAGGATATGTATTGAAGAAGGGTGATACCCTCTTTATTCCTTACGAAAAAAACACCCAGGTGACTCAGACCGTTGCTGCTGGTAAGAACGTGAAAGCTGCCCAGCAGGTAACTACTGCCCAAACCGCAAGTACTGTGAAGGTAGGGGTTATGTTGCCTCTTCATGATGTAGATGGCGATGGCAGAAGAATGGTGGAGTATTATCGAGGCATCCTGATGGCTTGTGAAACATTGAAGCAGAAGGGCATTTCTACAGATATACATGCCTGGAATGTGCCTATTGATGCCGATATCCGTACCACGCTTTTACAGGAAGGTGCCAACAAGTGCGATGTGATATTCGGCCCTCTCTATTCCAAGCAGGTGAGTGCGTTGGCAGGATTCTGTAAGACCTATGGCATCAAGATGGTGATACCTTTCTCAATAACTGGCGATGATGTGGAGCGCAACAAGGAAATATTCCAAGTATATCAGAGCCCAGAGCAGCTCAACGAGGCTACTATCCAGGCTTTCCTGAAACGTTTCCCAAGTGCCCATCCCATCTTCGTAGACTGTAATGACAGTACTTCACGTAAGGGAAACTTCACTTTCGGACTTCGTAAAGAACTGGAACGCAGAAAGATAGACTACAGCATTACCAATGTGAACAGCTCTGTCGATCAGTTTGCCAAGGCTTTTGCCCCTTCAGTCCGCAATGTGGTGGTACTCAATACTGGACGTTCGCCACAACTTACAGCCGTACTCAACAAGTTGGATGAACTGGATGCTAAATATCCAGGAGCCGTGGTGTCGCTCTTCGGTTATACAGAGTGGCTGATGTATGCCAAGTACAATCTCGACCGTTTCTATAAGTACGATACATACATTCCTTCTACTTTCTACTATAATGCCAACTCTGCACGTACTTTGCAGTTGGAGCGCAACTACAGCCGGTGGTTCCATGTGCCAATGATGATAGCACAGCCAAGCTTTGCTCTGACGGGTTACGACCATGCTATGTACTTCATACAGGGCATCAAGAAACAAGGTAGAAACTTTGTAGGAACTGGCAGTATAGTGGGTGAGCAGCCTGTGCAGACTCCACTTCGTTTCGTAAAAACTGCCAAGGGAGGTTATCGCAATCAGTTGTTGCAGTTGATACACTATACCTTCAATAGACAGATTGAGGCTGTGACATATTGATGAAGTCGCTTGTTGGCAAGTGAAAATAGACATGAACAGAAGAAATAAAGACCAATGAACATAAAACATATAATAGCGGTTGTGGCACTGAGTGTCTGCAGTCTTACAACGGTTCAGGCACAGATAGGCGAGCATCGTAGCGATTTTGCCATAGGTGCAAATGGTGGCTATGTGCTCAGCAAGGTGGGCTTTACTCCTACGGTGCAGCAAAAACAGCATGGCGGTATAACGGGCGGAGTGTCTTTGCGCTACGTATGCGAAAAATACTTCAAGACCATTTGCTCGGTTTATGCCGAGGTGAATTATGCCAAGGTGGGATGGACAGAAGACATACTTGACATAGAAAACAATGCCGTGCTGATCAGTGGAACGGGTGAGGCGCTGAAATATCAGCGTGATATTACTTATATACAGATACCGGTCTTTGCTCATCTGGCATGGGGAAGGGAGGAGCGTGGCTTCAACTTCTTTGTCAATTTAGGTCCGCAGATCGGAATTTATCTGAATGAAAGTACCACGACCAACTTCGATGAGACAACACCAACCGAAAACGACCGGGTAAGCAATATCACTGCTCAGTATGATATGCCTGTAGAAAAGAAACTCGATTATGGAATCGCTGCGGGTGCTGGTGTGGAATACAGTATTCCCAAGGTGGGACATTTCCTGCTCGAAGGCCGTTACTATTATGGTTTAGGCAATATCTATGGTTCTTCCAAGAAGGATTACTTCGGCAAGAGTAACTTCGGACAGATAGTTGTAAAGGCTTCTTATCTCTTTGATATCACTCGTACCAAGAACGTGAAGAGAAAGTAACTTTCTTTTGTCGGAAAGCAACTCTTAAGTGTTACTTTACGGGCAGAACAATCCTTCTGGTGATGGTTATGGAAAAATTAGTAATAATATAAAATGAGTACAACAGAAAAAATTCAGATGAAATTGAGCGACTCTGCGTCCGCTCGCTGGACAGCCCTCTTCATCGTGAGCGTCACGATGATGTTCGGTTACTTTTTTACAGATGTGATGTCTCCACTTGAGTCTCTCTTGACAGCAGCCAAGGGGGCAGAGAACGGTCTCGGACTCGGATGGAGTTCGGATGAGTATGGCTTCTTCTCAGGTGCCTACGGATACTTCAATGTGTTCCTCCTGCTCCTCTTCTTCGGTGGTCTTATCCTCGATAAGTTCGGTATCCGTTTTACAGGTGTCCTCTCTACCGTCCTGATGTTTGGTGGAGCCTTGTTGAAATGGTATGCCGTAGGTCATGAGTTTGCCGGATCTGTGGCAGTACCATTCTTTGGTACTTATAGTACACAGGTAGTGATAGCCGCTCTTGGTTTCGCCATCTACGGCGTGGGTTGCGAGATCTGTGGTATCACAGTGAGCAAGGTCATTGTGAAATGGTTTACGGGTCATGAGTTGGCTCTTGCTATGGGAGTGCAGGTGGCTACGGCTCGTTTGGGAACTGCTGCTGCCTTAGGCTTTTCCCTTCCTTTTGCCAAGGCAATGGGCGGTGTGTCTGCTTCTGTTGCTTTGGGTGCAGTTTTGCTTTGTGCCGGAGTCTTGGTCTATCTGGTTTATTGCGTGATGGACAAGAAGGAGGATGCTTCAGCTGCTGCTGTTGCTACTGAGCCAGAAGAAGGTTTCAAGTTTTCAGACTTGGGGCGTCTTTTCAAGACTACAGGTTTCTGGTATGTGGCATTCCTTTGCCTGATGTTCTATGCAGGTGTATTCCCATTCCTGAAGTTTGCTACCAAGTTGATGATTTTCAAATATGGTGTTGATGCTAATGTGGCAGGTCTGATTCCTGCGATGTTGCCATTCGGTACCATCTTTCTTACACCGTTCTTCGGTAGTATATACGACAAGTATGGCAAGGGTGCCACGCTGATGATTATCGGCAGTTGCCTCCTGACTCTGGTACACGTAGTCTTTGCCCTGCCGCTCAATTCATGGGTGCTTGCCATCGTGATGATGCTCATCCTTGGCATCGCCTTTGGACTGGTACCATCTGCCATGTGGCCATCAGTACCAAAGATTATCCCAATGAAACTCTTAGGAACTGCATACGCACTTATCTTCTATATTCAGAATATCGGACTGGCTCTTATTCCAGTATGGATCGGTAAGGTGAACCAGGCAAACACGGGTGCAAATGGTGTTATCGACTATACAGAGACGATGACCATCTTTGCTGGCTTTGGCGTGATTGCCATCGTCATCTCCTTCCTCCTTCTCTTGGAAGACAAGCGCAAGGGCTATGGCCTGCAGCAGCCTAATGTGAAGAAATAAATGAAGTGAAGAGCGAAGAACGAAGAGTGAAGAATTCGTTTGCTCTTTGTTCTTCCGAATCTTTGAAAGTATAATTCTAAAAAAGAAAGGAAACAACCATGAACGCTACACCGGAATCTTTAATTAAAGAGTATGCTGATCCTATAGAGCAGCAGGAGATAGACAAGTTTATCTGTGCCGAGATGGGACGCCAGATTCACCGCTATATCAAAGGTATGTCGGGCACCAAACAGGCTATGATCAAGTTCGAGGAAAAACTGGCAAGTCTTTCAGTTCCCGAGAAAGAAAAGGCTATTGCCAAGTATATAGATTTGAATCGCAAGGCGTTGGACGGTTTGGATCTCAAGATGATTCTTGTGCGATCGGTGGCCAACTATTGTGATACATTTCAGTACATGCTTGATTTTGTCAACGACAAGCGAAAGATGGTGTTTTATTATCATCGCATCAAGGCAAAGTATATACAGTATCACGAGGTGATAGAGCAAGATGGTAAGTTCGGAATGAAAGACCACGAGGGCAATATGCTGCTTTCGCCCGTTTACGATTTCTTGCGTACCTGTTATATCTATAACGACGATCTGACAATCATGCCTGTCATAGCAGAGAAAGATGGTAAAATGGGACTCGTGATGCCTGATGGCAAGGATACGGTAGTAGCCGACTTCCTTTATGATGAGATTTGCCTTCGTGACGAATATCCATACTTCGAGGCAGTGAAGGATGGTGTTTCTGGATTGATTGACAAGGATGGAAACTTCTTGACAAAGTGATGAGTAAAGAACGAAGAGTGAAGAATTCTCTTGCTTTTCTTCAATAGGGTTTGAAGACGAGAGAAAAATCAGATAAAATTAAGTTGCTCATAGCAACGAGGTAAAAAGGGCAATCAGTTGGTTCATCCCAATCTGATTGCCCTTTCTCATTCAATATTACAAACTGAAATTGAATTCTTCACTCTTCACTTAAATTACCCAAGGTATTTCATCAAGATTTTGATCTTGCCACTGTCGCGCAGCTTGATGATACTTTTCTCGCGTATCTGGCGTACACGCTCACGAGTAAGATTAAATTCGCTTCCGATTTCTTCCAAACCCTTTTCGTGGCATCCAATACCATAGCAGTAGCAGAGGATCTTGCGTTCACGCTCCTTGAGAACAGTGCTGAGAACGCGCTGCAACTCCTGGCTCATAGACTCGAAATCAACATGCTTGTCTGTTCGGCTGTCATCGCCCGATGCCATTACGTCAACCATTGCATTGTCGTCATCATCACTACCGAATGGAGCATCAATACTCATGTGATGGTTGTCGGCCTTGATGGTCTGGTCGATTTTGGTTTCCTCCATCTTGGTAATCTGGCTCAACTCTGTTACCGATGGCTTGCGCTGGTTCTCCTGTTCGAACTTGCTGATTTCTGCCTGGATCTTACTCAGAGCTCCAACTTGGTTGAGGGGAAGGCGAACAATACGGCTCTGCTCAGCGATAGCCTGCAGAATGCTTTGACGAATCCACCATACTGCGTAGGAGATAAACTTAAAACCACGAGTCTCATCAAACTTCTCTGCAGCCTTCACCAAACCGATATTACCCTCATCAATCAAGTCGGTAAGACCCAGACCCTGATGTTGGTATTGCTTGGCAACAGATACAACAAATCGAAGATTGGCTTTTACCAATTTCTCCTTGGCACGCTCTCCCTCACGGCCTCCCTTGCGTATTTTCTGGGCAAGTTCTATCTCTTCATCGATAGAGACCATAGGTTCACGACCAATCTCTACCAGATATTTGTCGAGTGCTTCACTGGAGCGGTTGGTAATACTTTTACTGATCTTAAGTTGTCTCATAAATCTTCTTTTTACCTTGATGTTTTGTTCTAATGATACGTAGGAAAATCGCTATTCCTTGAATTCGGGTTGCAAAGTTACAAAAAAAATACAATATAATTAGCTTTTAAAGAGAAAAAGTTTGCATAACCATGTGTTTTTTAGCTACTTTAAGAAAGATATAGGCTCTGTTTTCCAGCTTTTTGTATGCTCAAAAGGTTGAAGAACGATATTATGATTGCGCTTTTTAATGCATATTGTTTGTATATTCAAAGAAAATGTGTAACTTTGCAACCATATTATGTAAAAAACTTGAATCGAAAGAATCATTATAAATAAAACTAAAAAATAATTATGTTTGAGAATCAACCAAAAGGTCTGTGGACTTTAGCTTTAGCGAATACGGGCGAGCGATTCGGTTACTATACCATGCTTGCTGTCTTCGCTTTGTTCTTGGGTGAGAACTTCGGTTTCGATGCAGGTACTGCATCTGAGATTTATACCTGGTTCCTCACTGCAGTTTATTTCTTGCCTCTTTTTGGTGGTATGGCTGCCGACAAGTGGGGTTACAACAAGATGGTGATTGTAGGTATCCTCATCATGTTCTTGGGTTATTTCTTCCTCTCTATCCCATTGGGTGGAGGAGCAGTAGCTGTTGCTGCTATGGGTGCAGCCCTGTTGCTTGTCAGTTTGGGTACAGGCTTCTTCAAGGGTAACCTGCAGGTAATGGTGGGCGACCTCTATAATAATCCTAAGTATGCCAACCATCGTGATTCAGGTTTCTCGCTCTTCTATATGGCTATCAATATTGGCGCTTTGTTTGCTCCAACAGCGGCTACAACCATTATGTCATGGGCTCAGAACGACTTGGGTTATTCTAAGGCCGACTCTTATCACTTTGCCTTTGCTGTGGCTTGCGTGTCTGTTATCGTTTCTATCCTGATTTATTTCTTGGGTAAGAAGACTTATCAGCAAGTATTGTCAGCCGACAAGAAGAAGGATGGTAACAAGGATGAGGCTGTTGAGGAGATGAGCCCTGCCGAGACCAAGGAGCGCATCATCTGTCTCTGCCTTGTGTTTGCAGTGGTTATTTTCTTCTGGATGGCTTTCCATCAGAATGGTCTTACCTTGACATGGTTTGCCGACGAGTTTACTGCGCGTGAGGCTACTGGTGCTACAGGTATGATGTTTAATGTGCTGAATTTGGTATGGTGCATTCTTATGGTATTCGGTATCTGTGGTTTACTGACTGCTCCTAAAGATGCAACAGGCAAGAGCAAACTGGTGAATCTTGCCTTGATAGTTGTTCCTGCAGTCATTTTGGTTTATACCTATTTTACAAGCGGTAACGAGACTGTGGCTATTGATGCTCCTATCTTCCAGCAGTTCAACCCATGTTTTGTTGTGGCTCTTACTCCTGTAAGTATTGCACTCTTCGGTTGGTTGGGTCGCATAGGCAAGGAACCTAAGGCTCCTGTTAAAATAGGTTTGGGTATGCTTGTTGCAGCTGGTGCTTATCTGTTGATGACGATGTCGAGCATAGGTCTTCCTGCTACCGATCATCCTAACCATGTGGCAAATGTAACACCTAACTTGCTTGTCAGCACATATCTCATCCTGACTTTCGCCGAGTTGTTGCTTTCACCTATCGGAATTTCTTTTGTTTCCAAGGTTGCGCCTCCAAAGTACAAGGGTATGATTATGGGTGGCTGGTTCGTGGCCACAGCTCTTGGTAACAAGTTGGTTTCTATCCCTGGCCATATGTGGGATATGCCATTGCCTGTAGTTTGGGGAACCTTGATGGTTATCTGCTTGCTCGCAGCTCTCTTCATCTTCTCAATCATCAAGAAGTTGAATCGCGTGAGCTAATTCTTGGAATTACGTAGAAAATAGAATATAAAAAAATGGCTTGCTTCATTTCGGAGCAAGCCATTTTTATACCATAGCACTATTTTTTTTAACGCTATCAATGTCTGGTTCTTATTTCTTCAGCCATTTGTCCAACCAGCCGAAGAAGGTACGCTGCCATAGAATTCCGTTCTGTGGTTTCAATACCCAATGATTCTCGTCTGGGAAGATGAGCAACTCGGCAGGAATGCCACGCAAACGAGCCGCATTGAAGGCTCCCATGCCTTGGTTTGCATTGATGCGATAGTCTTTCTCGCCATGGATGCAGAGGATAGGAGTGTCCCACTTGTCTACAAACTTGTGAGGGCTGTTCTCGTATGTCTTCTTGGCGTTGACTGTCCGGTCTTTGTTCCAGTAAGCATCATCGTACTCCCAGTTGGAGAACCAAACCTCCTCAGTATCAGTATACATGCTTTCGAGGTTGAAAGCTCCATCGTGAGCAAGGAAAGCCTTGAAGCGCTTGTCGTGATGACCAGCCAGATAATATACAGAGAAACCTCCGAAGCTGGCGCCTACGCAACCCAGGCGGTCTTTGTCTACATAAGGCAGGTTGGCTGTAGCATCGTCGATGGCAGACAGATAGTCGTTCATACACTGGCCTGTCCAGTCGCCTGATACTTCCTCGTTCCATTCGCTTCCGAAACCAGGCAGACCGCGACGGTTAGGTAATACTACGACATAGCCATTGGCTGCCATGATCTGGATGTTCCAACGATAGCTCCAGAACTGGCTGACTGGACTCTGAGGTCCGCCTTCGCAGAAGAGGAGGGTAGGATACTTTTTGCTGGCATCAAAGTTGGCAGGCAACATGATCCATACCAACATCTGTTTGCCATCGGTGGTCTTCACCCAGCGCTGTTCGCACTTGCCTAAGTTCAACTGGTTCAGGATGTGGTCGTTCTCACGGGTTATCTGTTCCACCTTGGTGGTCTTTGCGTTCTTGCCAGGTGTCACCATATAGATGTCGGTAGGATGGCTCATGCTTGCACGTGTGGCGAGAATCTTGTTGCCGTTATTGGCAAGCGAAACGCTTCCATAGTCAGCCCAGTCGTTGGTGATTTGTTTTACCTCACCCTTGAAGTTGGTCTGGTAAAGGTTCAATGTTCCGTGCCATACGCCTATAAAGGTAAGACTCTTGTTGTCCTTGTTCCATGTGAATCCCTCTACATTTGAGTCGAACTTCTCTGTTACGTAATTCTTCTTGCCAGTGGCGAGATCGTATATGCAGAGTCGGTTGCGGTCGCTCTCGTATCCGTCTCGTGCCATGCTTTGCCATGCTATATACTTGCCGTCGGCAGAGAACTGAGGATTGGTGTCGTAGCCAGGATTGTTCTTCAAGTTTTCCGGAGCATTGACAGCCTGGTGCTTCATGCTCTTTGTAGCATCTACCTTAGGCTCCACGTAGCCGGCTTCCTTGCAAAGGTTCTTCGTCTCGCGCGTACCTATAATATATAGATAGATATCCGAGTCGGTAGAGATGGCATACTGCAATCCCTCCTTCTTGCGACAAGTATAGGCAATGGTCTTAGAGTCAGGGCTCCAAGCCAGCTGCTCGATACCACCAAATGGTGCCATAGGGCACTCGTAAGGTTCGCCCTTCAGGATGTCTTCTCCCTCATTGACGGTTCCGTCTTCAGCCACTTCAGCTACAAAAGGATGAAGGATGCTCTCCACGTAGTGGTCCCAGTGGCGATAGTTCATATCGGTAACGAGTCGGCCTGTAGCCAGGGGAAGGTCGGATGGATTTTCCTTGATGGTGCCGTGGTAGGGCAGTTCCTTGATGAGGATAACCTTCTTGCCGTCTGGTGAGAAACGGAATCCCTCGATACCGGCCTTGTCATGGGTGAGCTGTTTGCGGTCAGTTCCGTCTGGGTTCATGCTCCAGAGCTGTCCGTTGCGGATAAAGGCGATTTTCTTTCCGTCAGCAATCCATGTGGCATCACTCTCGCTCTTGGCATCAGTGGTGAGGGCCTTCTGGTTCTTTCCATTGGCGTCCATGATGAAGAGCATCTGGTGACCCTTGTTTTCCTTGACGCTGTAGTAACCTACTTGGTACACGATTTGCTTGCCGTTGGGCGAAGCCTCGGCACCCCCAATTCGCCCCATGGCCCATAGAGCCTCAGGCGTCATCAGGTGGTTCTCCACCTTGATGTTGTTCTTCTCAATCATTGTTTGTGCATTAGCCATAGTGCCACTCATCGTAAGTGCGGCAGCGGCTAAGATCATTGTTTTAATCATGTCTTTTTTATGTTGTTGTTTGATTTATCCCATATATGGTAATCATAGTGCAAAAATAATGATAATTTTCCAAAGCAGCAAGAAAGTTGTGCAAAATGTACCCATGGGCGGCATTTTATCGAATGATGAGGAGCGAATGTCATATTTGCGGAGAAAAAGTAACAAACTTAGGATAAAATTTGTTTTATTCCTTAATAAATTGTATCTTTGCCTTTGTATAATCTATGTTCTAAACTTTAGAACATAAGTTCGATAGTTTAGAACACAAGTTCCAAAGTTTAGAACATAAGTTCGATAGTTTAGAACATAACTTTATTGCGTGGTCAGAAACAATTTTAACCCATTATAATAACAAATATCAATAGAAAGGAACAAAAATATGGCTAAGTACAAGTTGCAAGAGATGCCGGACGTGCATCATGATGGTAAGCGAAGGGTGTATCCCAAGATGATAATCAACCGTACCCTGTCGCGCAAGGAGTTTGTCGAGATGATGCGTGATTATCATCGGGGCACGTCGCCCAGTATGGTAGAGGCTGTGCTGATAGATGTCGAGGACATGCTGGTGAGAATGCTCTCCATGGGATATAATGTCAATCTGGGCAATCTGGGTCATTATTCGCTTTCGTTAGAGTTCAAGGACGACAAGCCTGCCGAGATGCAAGACGAGGACGACAAGATGACTTATCGCAAGGTGGGCGTGAAGGACGTCAACTATAAGGCTGCGCCCGAGTTTGTCAAGGAAGTGATGCTTGAGACTGACCGCTATTTAGAGCGGGACATGGGTGGTGTGAAACGAGTGTTGAAAAGCAATTACACCCGTGAGGAGCGCATAGCCCGAGCCTTGCAAGTGATAGAGAAAAATGGCTTTATCTGCCTTGACGACTATGCCCAGATCAACAATATGAGTCGTACGGTAGCCTCCGAAGACCTGAAGGAGATTGTCGACGACCCTCAGTCGCCCATCTGTTCGCATGGTCGTCACAGCCACAAGGTGTGGGTGAAGAGAGAGGCGTAAACGGGAGTTACCGATTGTTGGTTACTTCTTCGCACACCACCATCTCTGTACCTCTGTAGATGACGACAATCTTGTGAAGTTGGGTGGTCTTCACGGCGGAAGTGACCACTTCGCTTTGAGCGTAGCGGTTCACTTGAGCCTCGGCTTCTTTGAAAAGCTGTTGGATGTGCGTATCCGTATCTTTCGATTTGGCGTACTTGAGTTCCACAATATAAGAGTGGGGCATGTCGCTATAGATGTCGAGCAGCGGACATAGGAAAATGTCAGCATATCCTTCCTGAGTATCTTTTTCGGAGATCGGACGATAGTACTGATTTTGGCAAGTCATGGCAAGTGTGAAGCCATGCACAAAATACTCACCCTTCTGATGGTCTCGCTGGGAGGCGTATTTGTGCAAGCTGTCGGCAATGTACTGGAAGTATGCCTTCCATTCTCCACGATAAGCAAGGCGGCTTGCCAACTCATTCTTTTCGTAGCTGTCGAATGAGAGGTCATTTTCTTTGTAGGTATCGAGCAGATAAGTAAATAGCTGCTCGCGCACAACCTCGTTTGGAATAACAAATTTTGTCTTTCCTTCAAGTGTTCCGTCGATGGTGACCATTCCGAAGTAAAACAATAGGCTGACGAAATTGTCGGGGTTACCAATCAGCTCGGCAGGAAAACCAGACTTGAGTTCGCCTGTGATGTAACCTTGCTGCACCAGTTGCTGGATGATGGAGGCATCGTGGGCAAACTCCTTGTCTCTGCGGATGAGCATGCGGAGCTTGTTGTAGTCGGTGCGGATGTTTTCGTCTATCATGTGGTCGGGCACCTCACAATCATTGTTCACATAATTGTCGATGAAGTAAAGCACCATGTTGGAGTTGTACATCGTCACTTTGCCGTACTTCTTGAGTGCAAAGCAATAGTTGTCGTACCATGGCTTCATGATGGTTATCAAGTCATCGATGGTATGGTTGAACTCGTATTGGGTAGAGTAGTATTCGAGCATGGCTCGTACTTCTTTCTCCGTGAATCCTGTCAGTTCATTGAATTGGGCACTCAGAGTGTAGTTGGTTCCGATGTTGAATCCACTGGTCAGGTCGTCTAATGTGACAGGGCTGACTCCTGTCACGAATACACGGGCGATGGTAGAATCCGTGCCAGCCTTGATCGTGTCGAAGAAAGTGCGCAAGTATCCCTCGCCATGAGTCTCTTTGCGATATTTGTCCAGGCAATTGGGCTCGGCAAGAATCTTGTTGGTGAAATGGTCGTACTCGTCAATGAAGAGGAACACCTTGGCGTTGGTTTTCTCGCATTCACGGCACAGAAAGTTCAGTTGCTTGACCGCACCATCCAGTTGGTTCATGCCTTCTTTGATGCCTTTTGGCAAATATTGTGCGTATACATCGCAGAAAAAATTAAAGGCTATACGACAATGGTCGTCTAATCCCTTTTTATAGTCTTTCAGTTCTGCATTTACTATCGCAAAGTTGAGCTTGATGACAAGATATTTGTTGTGCTCGGGTGTGGGATGTTGACCGATGTAGAGATGTCCGAAGATCTTGTCGAAGATGTCTGCTCGATTAATGTCGTAGTAATGCTCAAGCATGGAGAGGGTGAGGCTCTTGCCGAATCGGCGAGGGCGGATGTAGAAGAAGAACTTGTTGGCTCTTTCAATCTTCTCCACGAATGGAGTCTTGTCGACATAGTAGCAGTCATCCTCTATGACGGCTTTGAAGTTCATCATGCCGTAAGGGATGCGCTTAGGATATTTTCGAATGCTCGTTGATTGGTTCTCTACCATATTTTTACACCTTTTTTATATTGTTCTGCAAAAATAAGGATAATTTTCCGAAATAACAAGAAACTTCTTCAAAAGATATTTTGAACATTATATCATGATTCACTTTTCTTTGTACTTTTGTGCAAAGAAAAGTGGCTCATGAGATATTGGCTATACACGGACAATCTCCCAGGAGCCATTATAGTTCGTCATTAGCTGGTTTTATATTTTTCATTGTCCAATAAGATAGGGTTGTACTTATCATGATTTTCTTTGACACGGTCTCGTATCTGAAACAAGAAATCGTTGCTCCGACGTTATTCCTTCCGAAATAAAGAGTTTTTTCATAAGTTGTTGTATCCTTTTGTTGAACTGATGTTGGTAAATACTTATTCTCTATTGCATTCTTTATATTGTTGTAGCCTTGAATAGATTCAGCTTTATCAAGACTGCTATTTCTAAAAGAAACTGCTTCTAGGACATCACCTTCTCTGTATATATCTAACATTTCCCATGTAAGCCCTCCAAATGTAAAATATTGGCTTTCGAGAAATCTAAAATGCAATGATTCATCTGTACTATATTCTTTGATAAAATAGAATCCATGTTTTTCCAAAGAATTAACTATTTGTTCTACACTTGTTGGAGTTCCCAACTTCAAATCATAGAAGGAATTTTGTACCTTTTCATTCCAAACGGTATCCAGTTCTTCTGTGTTAGAAGCAGTCTTATTACTACTACAAGAGCAAAGACAAACTCCTAACAACACACCCAAAAATAAAACTAACTTATTCATAATTACATTTAATAAAAACTAATCAATATTCCAATAGGCACTCGGATCGCCATCAAAGATAGTATCTATATCATCATCGGAGTATCCCATTTCATCTTGCGCATAAGAACCTCCATACCGTTCATAAGTAGCTGGTTCTTCTTCCCATTCCTGCCAATCAGAATCGTCTACATAATCGGAAGTGTCTTGAAATTCATAATCCATCCCAACATGTTGCATAACTGTGTCTGTTATTGGAAAATTTGGAAATAATAACTTTATTTGCTCTAACGTTTGCAGACTTATTCCGAAATTGTTAATATTATTTACACACCATGTTAAATAAGTTGGGTCATCGGCCATGACATCACACAGAAGCTGATTTCTATGTTTGCCAAAGCCGAATGTATCACCTATATCAGTAAAATAACGATTAGAGTTATTCATCTTTTTTATGTGTATCTTCTGTTTTGTAAATATCCTCAGGGTCGAACAACGAATAACAAGGACGTCCTGTTACGCTATTCGTATATGCGCACAAACACAAATAACGATTACTTATTACCGTATAACGACCAAATGTCCTTGACAACACAAATTCTTCTGGTGATAGATTGTAGACAAGAAGACCGTCCCCATTAACACTTAGCCTATTAGGGGTATAATAAGGAGAAGCCTTCACCTGTCTAAGCAGATCTCTCGTTGTATTTTCTAAGACTTTCTTTCTCTTGTCTTCAGGGTAGTCATCTCTTTCTACATTATGATAATAGCCAATAAAGCCTTTGTTACCAAACGGAGTAAATAGTTTCCTTTGAATCAAACATTCCTCTCCCTCTTCTGCTAATCGAATCTTCTTCATTACAGGGTAAGTCATTTCAAACATAGGGAATTTTATTCGATATGGAGTAAAGATAACTTCACTATTTATATTTATTTGAGGTTTGTAAAAGTCAAGAGTGTCTAATTCATTGTAAGGAATAAAACCTATAAGAGTCATTGCTTGTTTGAAAGTAATGGAATAGACATTAACTTCTGCATCCATTTCTCCATTTTGCTGAAGAAGGCTTGCAATACTATTATTAGAAAGCAAATTATCCATACGCTTAAATTATTGTATATCAACAAATTGTCCATAAAACTCCACGATTCTAAGTGGTGATAACATCGCAAATCTGATGCAAGTCAAATTGTTGAAGATGTTACACACCAAAGGTTCATTAGGATCATTCCAACTAAATGAGTCTGGGATACGCCCGTATTGTATTCTATCTTCCAATATATCACCATTCTGAATGCCAAAAATTGGAAGTCCAAACCTCGTGTTAAGGTTAGCAGGAACTTCGTCCAACAAGCCTATTCCTAAAGTGGAGTCATTTAAAACTTTGGCAACTATAGTTGTATTTATGGCACCTTTATTGGTGCATACTCCATTAGAGTACTCTTCAAAGCGATAGGCTTTGAAAATAAAGTTCTTCTTATAAATAGAATTCATAAAGCTATTAAGTTTATCAATTATTTAACTTGTTTCTTTATCCAAAATATTCTGAAGCTGGAACTATTGATGGTTGAATCCCAACAGGTGTTCTGTGGTAAATTGTTATAAACAAATCCCCAAGAAAGGACATCTTTGCAACGTTCAATGCATCGGTTACTACATTCTCGATGTGATAAGAACCTGTAATAGCATATAGAACTTTTGCTACAGCTGAAGCCATCATCATAAGGTCTGAATCAATAACTCTCCCAAATTTTGCAACATGAATACTTATCATCTTTTTTAATGTGTCAATCTTAGAAAGCCCATCAGTAAGACAATCATAAGCTTGCTGAATTTTTTCTAAATAGAAATCTATATCAGTCGCATTTTGCCACATCTGTTTTAATGAAACAACATAGTTGTCATAAACGACACAACGGTCTCCATCTGGGGATACCACAGTTTCTGCATCAATCAGTTTCAAACGTCCTTCTAAAGGTATACAAATTTGTACCTTTTCATTACTGATAAATTTATATGAGACTTGTTCCAAATTTATTACTTTTTTGCTTATATTTTATTTCATATTGATGGTTTCTGCTATTAACCAATCACTTGATGGCTTGGTTATAAGTCTTGCATTGCTATATGCCATGTCCAAAGTGAATATTGTAACGGCTCTATATCTATGAGCAGGTGTCTTTGTCATAACTAACGCCAAAGAGATTTCCTCAGGTTCGTTCATATTTAAAGAAAGTGGTAGTATTAAATGCACTTTGTCATCTGTAGGGTAATAAACTGGTATTGCAGTTTTGTAATTCCATTCTACACGTAACTTTGCTCTTTCTACTGCCATATTCATAATACCAGAAATGACTGACAAACGCATTGGATCTTTTTCTAAGAACATTTTCAAATCTGATAGGTATGCTTCTTTTTCCTCATTAGATAAGTTTTCAGTATCTTTAATGCCAAAAGCACCAGAGCAGATTTGCTCAATTAAGGCATATGGAAGTCTGGCAATATTTTCTAAAACGATATGATTCCAATTTACATCTACAGGTAATGTGTAATCATACATAACATCATCGTAGCTATTTATATAGGATGCCCTTTGTGGCAAAACTGAGAAATTATTTGTCAATATTCGGCTTGCTATATCGCTACTTCCTGCAACACAAAATCCAACAAAATACCACGGTTGCTTATTGGGAATCTTATTCTTGTCAAAAACAGCGTAAATAGGTCTATAGAACTTGTCAACAAGTCCTGTGTTAAATGCTGCATAATCATTCGAAAATAAGATTTTATCTTCACGGTGCAACTTTACAAAAGTCCATTTTAAATATTTTGCCAAAATCGGTTTGGGATAATTCTTATTTTCTGTTTTATAAGACCATCTTTCTGGAATAGCCAAACAACTTAAAGTTTCAATCGAGGCTTTCTGATTGATGTTAGCCCATTTTGTCAAATGTAGTATGTCTTTTTTCTCCTTATAGTTATTGTTCTTCATTTGGTCAACTTTTCTTTCCAGATGTTGTCTAACCTTAACTAATGGTAAATTTGTTTTGTTGTCTATAGATACTTCAAATTCTTGATTAAGGTCTTCAAAATATGCCTTAACCTTATAGCCATTAGCCTTAAGATTGATATTGTTTGCACTCAATAAGGCACCGATATGCGCCATCTCTGCCCACCCATCTTCCCGCAAGTTTGCCGAGATAAGTTCTTTTATCTTTTCTATTGTATCTGGATCTTTTAGAATATCATTCATTTTATAGAAATCTTGAACATCCCAGCACTTCGGATGAACCTCTAATTAAACGTGAAGCGTGGTACTGACTATGCCACGTTCTGAATTGGAGGTCCTAGGAAAACCTTAACGCACGAATGTGTAATAGCAGCCCACGCTATGCGTGAGAACCACTATGCCACCCTTGTGCGTTTGAGAAATTTCCTAGGTTTCCAATTCACAAGATAAGCATAACGCTTCTTATCATTTCTAACATGTCTGGAGATGGTTTTCACCAAATCCGCTTCAAAATTACAAAAAGTTTTTCAAGACACAATATTTTTCACAAAGAAATTACATGTTTCCACTAAAGATTTTGTAATATTGGACTAACAGGATATTATTGCAAGGAAATAATGCTACAATGTTTAGCAGACAGTTGATATTTTTACAGATAAAGTTTTGTATGGTTGGCTTAAAAACAGTGTATAAAAGTCTTTAGGCTGTTGATGCACCTTTTCCTCAATAAATGATTAAACCCTCGACTTTTACGGTCGAGGGTCATCAGGGTCAGGTCAGAAAGGTGAAAAAGACCAAAAGTGTCTTTTTCACAGATCTCTCATAGTGCCTTATAAAAAAGCATCATTATAAGGTGTGCTTCAAGATTATATCTTGTCGAGTGCCTGCTTGATGTCGTCGAGGATATCCTCGACATCCTCGATGCCTACGGAGAGGCGGATGAGGTCGGGGGCAACTCCAGCTTCTTTCAACTGCTCGTCAGATAGCTGGCGATGGGTATGGCTGGCAGGATGAAGCACACAGGTGCGGGCATCTGCCACATGAGTCACAATATTGATCATGTCGAGTGAGTCCATGAACTTGATGGCCGTCTCGCGGTCGCCCTTCAAGCCAAAGGCGATTACACCACAAGTGCCGTTGGGAAGATATTTTTGTGCCAGTTCGTGGTAGGCGTCATCTTTCAAGCCGCTGTAGTGAACCCAAGCCACACGCGAGTCATTGTGCAGAAACTCTGCCACCTTTTGTGCATTCTCGCAGTGCTGGCGCATACGTAGATGAAGAGTCTGAAGTCCCAAGTTGAGGATGAAAGAGTTCATTGGGGCAGGTATGCTTCCAAGGTCGCGCATCAACTGGGCTACGAGTTTGGTGGTATAGCCCATCTTGCCGAAGGCCTTTACGTAGGTCAGACCATGATAGCTGTCATCGGGGGTACAGAGACCAGGGAACTTTTCGGCGTGAGCCATCCAGTCGAAGTTGCCACTGTCTACTACTACACCGCCTACTTGTGATGCTGTTCCGTCCATGTATTTAGTTGTGGAGTGGGTAACGATGTCGGCTCCCCATTCGAAAGGACGACAGTTGATTGGTGTGGCGAAGGTGTTGTCCACAATCAGAGGAACACCGTTCTTATGAGCTATACGTGCACATTTCTCTATGTCGAGAACGGCACATCCTGGGTTGCTGATGGTCTCGCCAAAGAACAACTTGGTGTTGGGGCGGAATGCCTTCTGTATTTCTTCCTCGCTGTCGTTGGGATTGACGAAGGTGCATTCTATGCCGAGTTTCTTGAGTGTCACACCAAAGAGGTTGAAGGTTCCACCATAAATCTCGTTGGAGGTAACGATATGGTCGCCAGCCTCGCAGATGTTGAATACAGCATAGAAGTTGGCAGCCTGACCGCTACTTGTCAATACAGCTCCCACACCGCCTTCGAGCTGTGCTATTTTCTTGGCTACAGCATCGTTGGTGGGATTTTGGAGTCGGGTATAGAAATATCCTTCTTTCTTCAGGTCGAAGAGCATGGCCATCTCTTCAGAATTGTCGTACTTGAATGTGGTACTCTGAATGATGGGCACTTCGATAGGTTCTCCATTCTTTGGCTCATAGCCTCCCTGTACACAGATGGAAGCTGCACGTAATTTCTTTTCCATTGTCGGTTGTATTTTTATATTTAAGTTTTCTTTGAGTGAAATTGAGTTTCGCTCATATCTCTTGATTTGGCAGAAATGGCACTCTCCCTATATTGTTGTACTTGTGGTGCAGTGGCTTCCTGTCGTTTTTTTCCTTTATTGTGTGCAAAGGTACTTATTTTTTTTGATATTCAGATACTTTTTTGTACTTTTGCATCCGAATTCAAAACTAACAGCAATTAGTTATATCAAATAGAACGATGAAGATAGGTTTCGATAACGAGAAGTATCTGAAAATTCAATCAGAGCACATTAAAGAGAGAATCTCACAGTTTGACGGAAAACTTTACCTCGAATTGGGTGGTAAACTTTTCGACGATCACCACGCCAGCCGCGTTTTGCCAGGCTTCCAGCCAGACAGTAAGTTGCGTATGTTTCAGAAAATCAGCGACAGCATAGAGATAGTGATAGTTATCAGTGCTGCCGACATTGAGAAGAACAAGAAACGGGCCGACTTGGGTATTACCTATGATGAAGATGTACTTCGTCTGCGTGGCGAGTTCCAGCATCGAGGTTTCATGGTAGGTTCAGTAGTCATCACTCATTACAATGGTCAGCCTGCAGCCATCGCTTTCAAGCAGCGCTTAGAGCGTGAGGGCATCAAGACTTATTGTCATTACCTGATAGAAGGTTATCCACATAATGTGAAGTTGATAGCCTCGGATGAGGGATTCGGACAGAACGACTATGTGGAGACAGAGCGACCATTGGTTATTGTGACTGCTCCAGGTCCTGGCAGTGGCAAGATGGCAGTCTGCCTCAGCCAGTTGTATAATGAGAACAAGCGTGGCGTGCGTGCCGGTTATGCCAAGTTTGAGACTTTCCCAGTATGGAATCTGCCATTGAAACATCCTGTCAACATCGCTTATGAGGCTGCAACTGCCGACCTCAATGACGTGAACATGATAGACCCCTTCCATTTAGAGGCCTACAACAAGATAGCCATCAACTATAACCGCGATGTGGAGATTTATCCTGTGCTCAATGCACTCTTCGAAGGTATCTATGGCAGCAATCCATATAAGTCGCCCACAGATATGGGTGTCAATATGGTGGGCTTCTGCATCTCTGATGATGAGGTTTGCTGTGAGGCATCCAAGGATGAGATAGTACGTAGATATTATGCAGCCACCAACAAAATGGCGGCTGGAGCCTGCAATGATGCGGAAATCAGCAAGATACAGATGCTCTTCAACCAGGCTAAGATTACTACCGATTATCGTAAGGTGACTGTGGCTGCCAAGAATCACAAGCAGGAAACTGGACATACATCGGCTGCTATAGAACTGGAAGACGGTACCATCATCTGTGGTCACAGCAGCGAACTGCTTGGCTGTAGTGCTGCTTTGCTGCTGAATGTCACCAAGCATTTGGGGGATATCGATCATAATCTAAAGCTCATTCCTCAGTCGATGATAGAACCTATACAGTATACCAAGGTAAATTATCTCGGTGGCCATAATCCACGACTTCATACCGATGAGGTACTTGTGGCACTCTCTGTTCTTTCCGAGAACGATGAGAACTGTCGTGTGGCTTTACAGCAGTTGCCTAAGTTGCGTGGCTGTCAGGCTCACTGCACTGTGATGTTGAGTGATGTAGACCAGCGTATCTTCAAGAAACTCGGTGTCAATATCACTTGTGAGCCCGTACTGAAGAAATAGCACTTGACACAGTAAAGATAAAAAAGCCTGAGAAATATGCTTGCATGATGCTTGACATATTTCTCAGGCTTTTTCGTTATAGAATAGTAGGCGCCTATTGAAGTCTTTGTGGAATTTAATAGAAGTAGTTATCTCACATTATATAACGTGTTAATTCCATTTTTTGAGGAAACTTATTCCTTAGTTGTTGGCATTCCTAACTTTTTCCAGTTGAGGATTCCTCCCTCCATGTCAAATACTTTTAAGCCCTGCTTCTTCATTTTGATACAGGCGTTGTGGCTGCGCTTGCCGCTTCGGCAGTATACATAATAGGTGTGCGACTTGTCGAGCAATTTGATACCAGCATCGAAGGCCTCGCTATTGAGGAAGTCGAGTTGCCGGGCTCCAGCCAAATGCTCTTCTTTATATTCGCCAGGTGTGCGTACATCGAGAATAATGGATGTTGTATCGGCTTTAGCCTGTTTGATAAAGGCTTGTGGAGCTAATGTGTGAATACTGTCCGATTGTGCAGAGCAGCCTGTAGTTCCAAAACTGATGGCTGTCAATAATGATAATAATATTTTCTTCATTTCTTATTCTGTTTTATTTATATTCTGTTTTTGATGTATGTGGTCTGTGAGTGCAGTAGCACATCGTGATAATTATCTCAACGCCATTACCCTGCAGAGAATCAGTTTCTTGTATTCTTTCTTGATGTTTTCGGGTAGGAAAGAAGCATTGATGAGGTCGAGCCATTTAACGATGGAACGACGGAACTTCTTTGCCATATTACTGATAACCTTTTCGCTAAGTCCAGAAGCTGTCATCACTTTGATAAAATCAGACTTCTGTAACTTCCTTTTCTTACCATTGAGTGTTAATGCTAATTCTTCCGTGTCTTCAGGCATCACAATCTTGGTAGATAGTAAATCGTAGGCAGATGACAACTTCCCAATAGTTGACAAGGTCGAGCTGTGAAAAGGATGAATGTTTTTTGATGAGTTTGGCTATCTGCTCGTAGGAACCTTTATACTTGTATTCGGTAAGTCGTTCAGACAGCTGACTTTGATGCAAGATAATTGGCGTCGTATGCAAAGGTAAATCCTGTCTCATCTTCAGTCAACATTCCCACGTATTGGTCGTAGAGATATACTCTTCCTTGTTTCATATCTTGCGTTTTTAGATGGGAGTTGTGGTTTGTCGTTTCTTTGTCATTATCATCAGAGAAATCTACTATCCTCTGGAGAATCTATGTTTATGAAATTTATTCTTTTTTGATAGGAACAGGTCCTACTTCTTGTCCGAAAAGTAAGAGAACTTGGTTTACCTTGTCGAGGCGTAGTGTTTCTTTGCCTTGCTCCAGTTCGCGTACGAATCTGAGTCCTACGCCTGATTTGGCAGCCAGGTCGACTTGTGTCAATCCGAACTGCTTGCGCATTTCTTTTACGTATGATGATAATGTATCGCTCATATTCTTTGTTTCTTGGCAATTATGATACTCATTTTATACCCTTTCGGGTAATGTGATGAAGGAAAATGTATTATATTATACCCTTTCGGTGGCAAATATACAAAGAATAATTGAAAATACTCCCGAAAAGGTATAATATATAATAAGTTTTAACTAATTATACCTTTTCGGGAGTAAACTTGTCTTTCTTGTTAGAGTTATTCAATGTTTTTTTATCGATACTTTGTAGAACATATGGCAGCTGAAGATGCATCTTTTCAATTTAGTGGTGTTTTTATGAAATGGAATAAAGGTTAATATCGGAGATGATTGTTTATTTATGTCTAAAAAAAGAGTGTAATGAATACTTCGTGAAGTGATTCATTACACTCTTTCTTGTTTAATGAAGTTTGCCTATATATATAATAAGGTGTAACACCCCTATGCGATACAAACAATCATTTGTTATGCGTTGTAAGTTTCTTTATTTTCCGAGGTTCTTTTTCTTCTCGTTCAATTCTGCCTGCTTACGTGCAAGTTCAGCTTGCTGTTTTTTCTGCAATTCCTGCAGAGCCTGCATTCTTGCCATCAATCCGCTTGCCTTCTTAGGATTGCTCTTGTTCTCCTGATAACGTTTCTCAAGGATAGCAAGGAGCTTCTCGTCGTTGGTGGTCTTGCGCAAGGTCCACATGATGGCTGCACTGAAGAACAGAGAGATGAAGTAGTAGAAGTTCAAACCAGATGAGTAGTCGTTGAACATAAAGAAGAACATCAGAGGCATGATGAGCATCATCCACTGCATCATCTTCATTTGATCAGCCTGCTGGCCTACCATCTGGTCGCGCTGCTGGCGCATGGTCATCCAAGAGTAGAGGAGGTTGGCTACACAGAAGAGGATACAGGTAAGGCTTAAGTGATCGCCTATCAACCAAATGTTGGTGTTCCACTCGATGATGGGGTCGTAGGTACTCAGATCACTCATCCACAGGAACTTCTCACCACGAAGCTGAATAGCATTAGGCACAAAGTTGAACATTGCAACCCAAACAGGCAACTGAATCAGCATAGGGATACAACCAGATAATGGGCTTACACCATATTTGGCATATTCAGCCATCATAGCCTGCTGCTTCTGCATCTGATCCTCAGGCTTATTATACTGAGCGGTAGCAGCTTCGAGTTTTGGTTTGAGTACGCGCATCTTGGCAGAACTCATGTAGCTCTTCTTTACCATAGGGTAGGTGATGAGCTTGAGGAGCAGGGTAATGAGAATCAACACGATACCCATAGGGAAGATCTTACTCAACCAGTCGAATACATAGATTGTGAAGAAACGGTTGATCCAGCGGACGATAGGCCATCCTAAGTATACAAGCTTCTGGAACTCCAGGTCCTTGCCGAAGGTACTTTCCTTCTCTGTATTCTTCAGAATCTGGAAGTCGTTAGGTCCGAAGTAGAACTCAAACTCAGAAGCCTTCTTTCCAGTTGGGTCAAAAGCGGTCTTCATCTTAGCCTGGAACTGCTTCAGATAGCCGGAGCCCTTCTCCTGAGGGATAGAAGTCATGAAGGCATCCTTGTCGAAGTTGTCCTTGGATATCATGATGGCAGAGAAGAACTGGTTCTTGAAAGACACCCAGTCGATGGTTTCTTCGATTTTCTCGTCGATTTTCTCGCTTGTCTCGTTCAGATGGTCGGTACCTCCCTCTACATCGTGATAGGTGAGGGTAGTGTAACGGTTCTCGAACATGAAGCCGCGCTCCTGTTGACGGGCCTTGTCGCTCCAGTCAACATCCATCTTGCTATAATTAGGCGAGAACAATCCAGCCATGCCCTGTGCTTGAAGGCTCATGTGGAGCATGTAGTCCTTGCCCAATGTATAAGTCATAGTGAGAGTCTTGCCCGGAGCAGCCTCTGCTGTCATGGTGACAGATGTCTTTGTGACATTTGATGGAGTAAAGTAAAGGTCACTTGTGATAATGTTGGCTTCCTTAGCCTCGAGCATGAACTTGAGGCTCTGGTCGTTGCCATCGAAGAGAGTTACGTCCTTCTTGTCTTTTGAGCCGTCTTTCACCTTGAGGTCGTGACCCACATAACCCTTTACTACAGCCTTCTCGACAGTACCACCCTTGGTGTTGAGGGTCAACTCAACTTTCTCGTTACTCAAAACGATTTTCTGAGACTTGCCCTTCAAAGCCGAGTAGAAGAGGGCTGTTGAGTCAGCCTCAACCTTGGCTTTAGCTTCAGCCTGTCGCTGCAGCGCCGCAGCCTTGTTAGCTTTTTCCATCTCGGCGTGTTTTGCCTTAGCGATGGAGTCCTGAACGAATGCTGCTCTCTGCTCTTCGGCAGAAGGCTGTGAGTACCAACTGAACCCAATCAGTACAAGGGCTATCAGGAGGAAACCGATAATGTTGTTTTTGTTCATATTTATTTTTTGTTTTCAATTGCTGTTTTGACGAAGTCCATAAACAGTGGGTGTGGCTTCAGCACGGTGCTCTGGTATTCTGGATGATACTGAGTACCGATGTACCACTTCAGGCCTGGAATCTCTACGATTTCTACCAAGTCGCTTTCGGGATTTCGTCCCACGCACATCATGCCATGCTTCTCAAACTCCTGCTGGAAATTGTTGTTGAACTCATAGCGATGGCGATGACGTTCCTGTATGTGTTCTTTCTTATAGATATTGAACACGCGCGAACCTTGTTTCAGCACACATTCGTATGCTCCCAATCGCATGGTGCCACCCATATTTGATATGTTCTTCTGCTCCTCCATGATGTCGATGACATTGTGTGGAGTCTTCTCGTCCATTTCTCGAGAGTTTGCGTCTTTGTAACCCAGGACATTACGGGCAAACTCGATGACGATCATCTGCATGCCTAAGCAAATGCCGAAGGTGGGAATGTCGTGGGTGCGGGTATAGTGAGCAGCTATTATCTTGCCCTCTATTCCTCGCTGACCGAATCCCGGGCAGATGACTATACCGTCCTGACCTTTCAGTCGTTCTGCCACATTGTCTTCTGTCAGATATTCTGAATTGATGAATGTGATATTCACCTTATGGTCATTGTAGGTTCCTGCATGAGAAAGGCTTTCGCGAATACTCTTGTAGGCGTCCTGCAAGTCGTATTTACCCACCAAACCAATATTGACAACCTCTGTGGCGTTGTTGCGTCGGTCGAGGAATGCTTTCCAAGGACCTAATGCTGGCTTTTCGCCTATCGGCTCATCCATCTTGCGAAGGATGGCGGTATCGAGTCCCTGGTTCTGCATGTTGACAGGTACCTCATAGATACTTGGCAGGTCTTCACTCTGGATAACGCAGTCGATATCCACATTACAGAAACTTGCCACTTTCTTCAGTATGCCCTCTTCGAGATGTTTCTCTGTGCGGAGAATCAAGATGTCGGGCTGAATACCTACGCTCTGCAGTTCCTTGACGGAGTGTTGGGTAGGCTTGGTCTTCAACTCGCCAGCTGCTTTCAGATAGGGCACGTAGGTAAGGTGCACATTGAGAGCATTCTTGCCCAATTCCCATTTCAACTGTCGGATGGCTTCCATATATGGAGCACTCTCTATGTCGCCTATAGTGCCACCAATCTCTGTGATGACAAAGTCGTAGTGATATTTCTGCCCCAGCAATTTTACATTGCGTTTTATCTCGTTGGTGATGTGAGGAACTACCTGTATGGTTTTGCCAAGATAGTCGCCACGTCGTTCCTTGTCGATAACAGCCTTGTAGATACGTCCTGTAGTGAGCGAGTTGGCCTTTGTTGTCTGGATGCCCGTGAATCTTTCGTAATGACCGAGGTCAAGATCCGTTTCCATTCCATCTACCGTCACATAGCACTCACCATGCTCGTATGGATTGAGTGTGCCCGGATCGATGTTGATGTATGGGTCAAACTTTTGAATTGTAATGTTGTAGCCCCTGGCTTGCAGAAGCTTTCCGATGGATGATGATATGATACCTTTACCTAAGGAAGAAACCACACCACCGGTAACGAAGATGTACTTTGTTTCAGCCACGATGTTTTATATTTAAATTAGAATATTTTGGCTGCAAAGTTACTATAAAATTATGAATTAGCCAAAATTATTGTAAATATTGGCGTGGCTTTTATGATTTATTTGTTACCTTTGTGCCCAAATATGAATAAGCTTAGTATGAATTTAAGATATTATTTATTAGTGTTGGCCTTTTGTGTGACAGGAATGGTGTGTGCACAAAGGGGTGGATACGGTAAGAAAAAGGTAGAGAAAGACAGGGTGGCAGAATATATGGACTCGTTGACTGCAAGCAGACAGCGTATTGACTCGTTGGTGAAGCCCGAGATCAATAGTTGTTATTCGCAACTCTTTATTCCTCTTACTTTTTATCATGAACCTGCTGCCCGCTTTCTGCGGCTTGCTCCGGGGAAGTGTGTTGTTGCCGATTCTTTGCAGGCGGCTATCGACCAGGCTCTGATGCATGTGTATCTGAACCGTCCCGACTTGGTGAGAGTGCACGAAAGTCACCTTGAGAGTGTGGGTGCACCGATTGTCTCTGAACCAGCTCCACGTCATGTTGCTACAGATATTGTTAAAGAGGTCGCACCAGTGGCTATTGAGCCTACTGTGGCTCCGATGGATATTTTGGTGACGAAGCCTAACTTCTGGACTTTCAGGGGCGACTATTATCTTCAGTTCTTGCAGAACTATGTGTCGGACAACTGGTATAAGGGAGGCGAGAGTAACTATTCGCTCTTGGGTAGTGTAACCATGCAGGCCAACTACAACAACAAGCAGAAGGTGAAGTGGGACAACAAGTTGGAATTGCGTCTTGGTTATCAGACATCGCGTGGCGATACTATTCACAAGTACAAAACCACAGAAGACTTGATACGTTATACCGGCAAGGTTGGTCTGCAGGCCACCAAGCGCTGGTACTACACTCTGCAGCTCATAGCCCAGACTCAGTTTACGCATGGTGTGAAGAGTAATGACAAAAAGATTTATTCTGATTTCTTCTCGCCATTCAATCTCAACCTCTCTGTCGGTATGGACTATTCTGTAGACTGGCTCAACCACCGTCTTAAGGGAAGTGTGCATATAGCACCTTTTGCGCTTAACTGGAAGTATGTTGGTCGTGCTGACCTTGCCACCAGATATGGTCTTGATGAGGGACATCATGGAATGACCGACTATGGTTCGGAATGTACGATTGACTTGAACTGGGTGCTTGCTGACAACCTGAGATGGAAAACACGCTTGTATGGTTATACCACATACAAGCGTGCTGAATTGGAGTGGGAGAACACGATAACTTTTCAGTTCAATCGCTACATCTCCACCAATGTTTTTATCTATCCTCGATTCGACGATGGGGCCCAACGCAAGGATGGTCAAAGCTACTGGCAATTTAAGGAGTTCGCCTCTGTGGGTTTCTCCTATTCATTTTAGTAAATGCCATAAATCGTAATCCATACGCAGACGGCAATGACAAGCAGGGCGCAAACGAGAAGAAAAGCGAATAGCAACTTGCTAAATATCAAGCGCTTTTTGTGTCGTGGGCTGCATGCACGCATGGACGTGCTGCTGTGTTGATGTGTATGGCGCGAATGGTGTGTACGATGTGTACTTTGTTCTGATTCCATTTGCATACTCTTTTACTTATAGTTAATATTTCCGACTTGGCATTTCTGCCAAGTCGTTTTTTATTGAATATATTTTGCTTACGGGCATCTTTCCTCGTTATGGCGGCAGAGTAAAAACAAGTCCTTAGAATCGGAAGCAAACCTCTACGTCTGCCATGGAGTAGTTGTGCTTCTGCAGAGTGCGGTCGTTGATGAGCGCATATTCTGTGAGGATGGTGAAGTTCTTGCTGATGTGATAATTCAGACCAGCCTCATATTGCGTTCTCATCATGTCGGTCTTGCCGTTGGCCTGATACATGTCGTAGCGTGCCTTGGCATAGAGCTTCTTGCTCACTATAGGGGCAATGACGAGTGCATAAACGCCCTGGGCCTTATTGCCTATCTTGCCGTTCAGATTGCAGTCTTTCGAGTCGGCATCTCCGTGGTTGGTGATGCTTTTGGCAAATGCCATACCTGTGGAATGAATGTATTCTGAACGGAGTGTCCAGTCGTTCACGTTGTATTCGAAGGAGAAGGCATATCGGTTTTGTGACAGTTTGCGTACGCCCGAGAAAGTTTCTTTTTTCGGATTTCCCTCTTCATCGAGAACAGGGTTTCCGGCAGCGTCTTTCTGATATACGATATTGCCCTGCTCGTCGTCGTTCCATGTTCCCTTGCGTGCATAAGAGCCAGTCCATCCGAAGGCACCGATGCGCATTCCTTTGACAGGCATGACCCATACTCCGCCAATGATGTTTTTCTGATTGTCTACGTCCTTTGTGTTGATGCCTTGTCCGTTGAACACACCTATTTGATAATGCAGCAGGTTACGGCCGTTGGCGTTCTTGAGGAAGTCGCCCTGGAACTGTAGTCCGATGTCGCGGCCATTGGAGGCTTGTTCTCCGGCACGGTCGCTGAAACCTGCCAGCTTGCTTACATTCTGTGAGTAGCTCATGAATCCCTGTACGATGGGGTGTATGGGGTTCTCGAAGGTAAATGGGTTTTTGAACTGACCGATCTTTACCTTGAACATCTCATATTTCTGCCATTCAGCAAACAGGTCAACCATTCTTGGACTGCTGCCCAAGTTGGATGTGTTGCCATTTAAATGTATTTGGGTTTTCCAGTAGAAATCTCCAGCTATGCGGCCTTCGAGTGCAATACGCGCCATGCGGATGTTGAAGGTATTGGATTTTGCTCCTTCCTGTCCGATGTATTGATACTGTGTCATGCCGTAGCCCGACAATTTCAGGTTGTCTAACCATGAGGGCAGTTGTATGCACCTCTTTTCTTTCTCCTGCGCTGAGGCCGAGAATAAAGTCATGGCGAGTAGAGTCGCCAACAGGAATACTCTTTTCATTTTTTATATGTCTCTCTGTTTTGGTTTAGTAATGGCGAAAATATTATTTGTTCTTTTCGTCACTTAATAAGTTTAGATTGTGTTGCGATTTTTAGAGTAATCCTCCTCGGAAATCCATATTCTTTTAGAATTACCGAGGAGGGAATGTTGTTGGGGAAGAATATTGCTAAGCCTGGCAGGCTTTCTGTTCTTCTTCGGTCAGGTCTTCTGCTTGAGCTTCAGCCTTGGCAAGTGCCTCAGCCTCTTTGGAAGCCTTGGCTTCTGCTATCGCTTGCTCTCGTTCCTTGCGCTCCTTGAGTTTCTGCTTGATGTCGGCATCGCTTCGTTTTTCAAGCAGTACCACGTTCTCTACATGTGGTGTATGAGGGAACATGTCGACGGGCTGTACGGCTCCTACCTTGTAATAGTCGTCCATCAGTTGAAGGTCGCGTGCCTGAGTGGCAGGGTTACAGCTTACATACACAATGCGGCCTGGTGCAGCATTCAGGATGACTTGGATGACATCTGGATGCATTCCTGCACGTGGCGGATCGGTGATGATGACGTCGGGTCGCCCATGCTGGGCAATGAAGTCGTTTGTCAGAATGTCCTTCATATCGCCTGCATAGAAGAGCGTATTCTCGATATTGTTTACTTGCGAGTTGACTTTGGCATCTTCGATAGCCTCAGGCACGTATTCGATTCCTATTACCTTCTTGGCTTTGTGTGCCACAAAGTTGGCAATGGTTCCTGTTCCTGTATAGAGGTCGTACACGAGTTCTTTGCCTGTAAGGTTGGCAAACTCGCGTGCCACGCAGTACAAGTGGTAAGCTTGTTCGGTATTGGTCTGATAGAAACTCTTTGGTCCGACCTTGAACTTCAGGTCTTCCATCAATTCAAAGATATGGTCGTTGCCCTTGAAGAGGCTCAGTTCCAGATCGTTGAAGGTGTCGTTTCCCTTCTGGTTGTCCACGTACATGAGTGATGTGATCTGTGGAAATTTGTTGGCCACTTGCTGCATCAGCTCGAGAGCCTTCTGCTCATCGCCCTCCTCGTCGTAATGGAGCTGGAATACGAGCATCCATTCTCCGGTGTTGGAGTTGCGTATCATCATGTCGCGCAGCAATCCGTGCTGTTCACGGAGATCGTAGAAAGTATAGTCATGTGAATCGGCATATTCGAAGACAAAGTTGCGAATCTCGTTGCAGAGATCGTCCATCAGCCAGCATTTCTTGATGGGGTAAATCTTGTCGAAAGCGCCTGTGATGTGGAAACCTATAGCATTCTGCGCATGGCGTTCCTTGAGCGAGGTCACAGTGTCGTCTTCTTTCTTTGGCAGCAGGGCGAGCTCCTCGGCTGTGAACCAGCGCTTGTTGCTGCAGCCGAACTCTATCTTGTTGCGATATTCCTGAGTCTTCACACTTCCCATGATAGGGCGGAAGTCGGGCAGTTCTATCTTTCCGATGCGTGTGAGCTGGTCTTCCACCTGTTGCTGTTTGGCCTTTATCTGCTCCTCGTAGGGAAGATTCTGCCATTTGCAGCCGCCGCAGATGCCGAAATGCTCGCACATAGGCTCTTGACGAACTTTGCTTTTCTGGATGAAGCGAGCCACTTTGGCTTCGCAGTATTTATGTTTCTTTTTTACTACCTGCAGGTCTACTATGTCGCCTGGTACGCAGAATGGGACGAAGACAACCTTGTCGTCTACGTGCGTGATGCACTTGCCCTCAGCGGCTACGGCTTCTATGGTGACATTTTCGAGTAATGGTAATGGTTTTTTCTTTCTTGCCATGATTCTTTTAAATTTTGGTTGCAAAGTTACAAAAAAAATGTGAACCATGAAAGACTTGTAGATATTTTTTATCCTTAGTCTTTCTGCAAGTCGTTTGGTTACTAAGTACTTGTCGGGTTTTATTTGTGTTCGATGTCGTTCTTCTCTTGTGTCTTGTCCTGCTCATCTATTACGACCGACTTTGGTCGTCTATTATGACCGGCTTTGGTCGTCTATGATGGCTGAAATCGGGCTTAAGCAGAGTAAAAGCCGAATATTGATGTTTTTTGGGGAAAAAATGATGGTGGAATCGTTTAATTGTATTATCTTTGTAGTCGTTTAGAGCAAGAAATGTTTCAAGCAGAAGAAATAACATGATATCAATGTACACTAACTGACAATTTAAAACTATAAATAAAACGAATTCATGAAGAAACTTAGAATGAAAGTATTAGCCATCATGGTGGCTACTTTCGGTCTGGGCATTCATGCGCAGACAACTTTTGAGGAAATTAGTGCTGATCTGAATAAGGCTGGTGGTGTTTATCTGGCTTATCCCAAGGTAGAAGCAAAGTTGACTCCGGCTCCAAAAGGCTATAAGCCGTTTTATGTGAGCCATTACGGAAGACATGGTTCACGTTATCTTTTGGGCGACAGAGATTATCTGTGGGTTCTCCAACTGATGCAGAAAGCTGATGCTGTGAACGGCCTTACCACATTGGGCAAGGATGTGTTGAACCGTCTGGGACAGGTTTGGACTGAGGCTCAGGGACGTGGAGGAGATTTGACTCCTCTTGGTGTGCGTCAGCATCAGGGCATCGCTGAGCGAATGGCAAAGAACTTCCCTGAGGTGTTCCGTGGCAAGCGTCACGTTTCTGCCCGTTCTACAGTGGTTTACCGTTGCGCAATGAGTATGGCTGCTTTCGGCGACCGTCTCAAGGGATTGTATCCTCAGCTCGACATCAGCTACGAGATGAGCGAGAAATACATGAATTATCTTAACTATCATTCTGACAAGTCGAATGCTTTCACTCATGGGGAGAAAGGTCCATGGGTAGAGGAATATCGTAAGTTTGAAGAGGCTCAGGTAAAGCCCGACCGTCTGGTGGCTTCACTCTTCTCCAATGCCGACTTTATACGTTGTGAGGTAAATCCTCGTGACTTGATGTGGAGTTTGTACTGGATTGCAGTAGACATGCAGGACATGGAGACTCCATTGTCTTTCTATGATCTGTTCACGGCACAGGAAATGTTCGATTTGTGGCAGTGCGTCAACTACCGATTCTATATCGGCAATGCCAATCCTTTAGCAAGCAAGGGCCTTGTGATGGCAAACTCCAAGTCTTTGGTCCAGAATATCATCGAGTCGGCAGACTCTGCTATCAAGAATCGCTCGATTGCCGCCACTTTGCGTTTCGGTCATGACGGCAACGTGATTCCTCTGTTGGCGCTGCTGCAGGTTGAAAACTTTGATGTGTCAGTAGCTGGACCTGCCGAGGTGTACAAGCATTGGTGCGACTTCAAGGCTTCTCCGATGGCGGCGAATATCCAGATTGTTTTCTTCGAGAACAAGAAAGGCGACATCCTGGTGAAGTTCCTTCACAATGAGAAGGAAGTGCATGTGGCTGTGAAGACTGATATGTGGCCTTACTATCATTGGAATGACGTAAGAGAATATTATCTGGATCGTCTGTCCAAGCTGTAATCGTTTTTCTTAACGTTGCCCGCTTGGCAATCATTACTATATTCCATGGTCTCTATATATAATAAGGTGTATAGAGCCGTGGAATCTTTTGTGTCGTAATGGCCAGGTAGGCAAAAAGACCGTCCCCGAATACGGAATGACGATGCTTTTATAGAAGTAGTAGCATTGTTTGCTCTTTAAAATGTGTCTGTGTGTACGTAAACAATCTAAAATGTAATGTGGAGATAGCAAAAAGTTGGTTTTATGTTTGGTGGAACAGAATAAAAGTTGTATATTTGCATCATAAAAAAACAATAACTAAAAATAACAAACCTATTCAACTATGAGTGTAAAAAGAGTTTATACCTTTGGTAATGGTAAGGCGGAAGGCAAGGCCGACATGAGAAACTTGCTTGGTGGTAAGGGAGCCAACTTGGCAGAGATGAATCTTATTGGTGTCCCCGTTCCTCCAGGTTTTACTATCACAACCGATGTTTGTAATGAATACTTTGAAAAAGGCAAGGAAGACGTTGTAGCCCTTCTCAAAGAAGAAGTAGAGAAGGCGGTTCAGCATATTGAGACTTTGATGAACTCGAAGTTCGGTGACGTGGAGAATCCTCTTCTTGTCAGTGTTCGTTCTGGTGCCCGTGCTTCTATGCCAGGCATGATGGATACTATCCTCAACCTTGGTTTGAACGACGAGGTAGTAGAGGGATTGGCTCGCAAGACAGGCAATGAGCGCTTCGCTTACGACAGCTATCGTCGTTTCGTACAGATGTATGGCGATGTTGTGCTTGGCATGAAGCCTGTCAACAAGGAAGACATCGATCCATTCGAGGCTATTATCATGGACGTGAAGAAGCAGCGCGGAATTACTCTCGACAACGAAATGACAGTCGAAGAACTGAAGCAACTCGTCAAGGCATTCAAGACAGCCATCAAGCAGCAGACAGGCAAGGACTTCCCCGACAATCCTATGGATCAGCTTTGGGGTGCTATCTGTGCCGTATTCGACAGCTGGATGAACGAGCGTGCCATTCTCTATCGCAAGATGGAAGGCATTCCTGCAGAGTGGGGTACAGCTGTATCTGTTATGGCCATGGTATTCGGTAATATGGGCGATACATCCGCAACAGGAGTTTGCTTCAGCCGTGATGCGGCAACAGGTGAGAATCTCTTCAATGGTGAGTATCTTGTCAATGCCCAGGGCGAGGACGTGGTTGCCGGTATCCGTACACCACAGCAGATTACTAAGGAAGGTTCTATACGTTGGGCAAAACTCCAGGGCATTGACGAGGAAACTCGCGCCACAAAATATCCTTCTATGGAGGAGAATATGCCAGAGATTTTTGCTCAGCTCAATGATATCCAGAACAAGTTGGAGAAGCACTATCATGATATGCAGGATATGGAGTTCACCGTACAGGAAGGCCATCTCTGGTTCCTTCAGACTCGTAATGGTAAGCGTACTGGAACTGCTATGGTTAAGATTGCCATGGACTTGCTCCACGAGGGCGAAATCGATGAGAAGACTGCTCTTAAGCGTTGTGAGCCCAACAAGCTTGATGAACTTCTGCACCCAGTATTCGACAAGTCTGCTCAGATGCAGGCCAAGGTGCTGACTCGCGGTTTGCCTGCTTCGCCAGGTGCTGCAAGCGGCCAGATTGTATTCTTTGCTGATGATGCAGAGAAGTGGCACGAGAGTGGACACCGCGTAATCATGGTTCGTATCGAGACCAGTCCTGAGGACTTGGCTGGTATGAATGCTGCCGAAGGTATCTTGACAGCCCGTGGCGGTATGACATCTCATGCAGCCGTAGTAGCTCGTGGTATGGGTAAGTGCTGTGTGTCAGGTGCTGGCGCAATCAATGTAGACTATAAGGCCCGTACTGTAGAAATCGACGGAGTGCTGCTTCACGAAGGTGATTTCATTTCTCTGAATGGTTCTACAGGTGAGGTTTATAACGGTGAGGTAAAGACCAAGCCTGCAGAGGTGACAGGCGACTTTGCTGAGTTGATGAACCTTTGCGATAAATACACCAAGTTGGTAGTTCGTACCAATGCTGATACGCCTCATGATGCTGAGGTGGCACGCAACTTTGGTGCTGTAGGTATCGGCTTGTGCCGTACTGAGCACATGTTCTTTGAGAATGAAAAAATCAAGGCCATGCGTGAGATGATTCTTTCTGGTACGAAGGAAGGTCGCGAGAAGGCTCTCGCCAAGCTTCTACCTTATCAGAAGCAGGACTTCTATGGCATCTTGAAGGCTATGGACGGTCATCCAGTAAACGTTCGTTTGCTCGATCCTCCTCTGCATGAGTTCGTTCCTCACGATTTGGCAGGTCAGAAGACGATGGCTGAAGAGATGGGTATCTCTGTTGAGGAAATCCAGAAGCGTGTCAACTCTCTGAGTGAGGCCAACCCAATGTTAGGTCATCGTGGTTGCCGTCTTGGTAATACCTATCCAGAGATTACCGCCATGCAGACAAAGGCTATCCTGGGTGCTGCCATCCAGTTGAAGAAGGAAGGTTTCGATCCTCAGCCAGAGATCATGGTTCCTCTCATCGGTATCGTCAACGAGTTTGATCTGCAGGAGCAGGTAATCCGCAGCACAGCCAAGGAACTCTTCGAGCAGGAAGGCATTGAGATTCCATTCAAGGTAGGTACCATGATTGAAATTCCTCGTGCTGCCCTTACAGCTGACTATATTGCCAAAAAGGCTGAGTACTTCAGTTTCGGTACTAACGACTTGACTCAGATGACATTCGGCTACAGCCGTGACGACATTGCCAGCTTCTTGCCTGTTTATTTGGAGAAGAAGATTCTGAATGTCGATCCATTCCAGGTACTCGACCAGACAGGTGTTGGTCAGTTGGTGGAGATGGCTGTCAAGAAGGGTCGTGGCACTCGTCCAGATCTCAAATGTGGTATCTGTGGTGAGCATGGCGGTGAGCCTTCATCTGTTAAGTTCTGTCACAAGGTAGGCTTGAATTATGTGTCTTGCTCTCCATTCCGTGTGCCTATCGCACGTTTGGCTGCGGCGCAGGCTGCTGTTGAGGAATAATTTAAAACTATATAAAATAATGAGCCATCGCTACTACTGCAGCGATGGCTTTTTTGTCTGTTCATATGCCTTTCTATTGTATAAAGAAATCGTTCATATCTATTTTATGATACCATTGTCTTTATCGCTGAGGCTGATTGTCTTTTCTGCCGACTTATGTCTGCTGCCTTGGTTGATGCGCCAGGAGATGTTGAGCGACAATAGGTTGCCGCTGTCCTTGGAATAGCCGATGGTGTGTTTATAGAGATTTCGGTTCAGCAGTTCGTTCTCGTACGACTTGTAATGACTGCGGAATGGATTGACCCATGACAAAGAGAATTGCCAGTTGCGCCAGGTGTAGGATGCTTTCAGAGCGGAATAGGCTCCGTTGTAGCTTTTCGACTCGCCCTCAAAGAATCGGTTGCCGTTGTCTACATATCCTTGCAATGTGAATTTGCCGAGATAAGCCGTGATGTTCCCTGCGTAGTACCATGATGTGTAGCAGTGTGTATAGTTGTAGCCGAAATTGAAACATCTGTATATTCCTCCGTTGGCGGCCATCTGAAGCTTCTCGGGCAAGAGCCAATAGCTGGCGTATGCCATGACGTCCAATACGTCTATTTCCTTTTGATTGATCTGTGTATAGATGAATTGATTGTCATCGGTCCGTTCGTAGTGTGCCATGTTAGGTTTGAGGCATTGCTTGTAGTAGCCTTCCACTAAGGTTTGCAATCGTTGGGTGTTATATGATAGCTGCAACCGATGGTCCATGTCGTGTGAAGGCTTCAGGTCGGGATTGCCTACCGTCCATTCCATACTGTTGGTGCGGACGGTAGCATCACTGGTCATGGCAATGCGAGACACTTTGTCCTGCATCTGATATGTATAACTCAACTGCATATTATTATTGAACTGATATGTCAGTGAAGCCTTGGGATGGAAAGTCCAGTAGTCGTATCTGTGACCGTTCTGAGTGTAATGGATATAACTCGCACCTGTACCTAATGTATAGCGCAGTTGCTTTAGCATGCCCTTGATTTCGGTAAAGGCGTACAGGCGGTTGTTGTTCGTCCTGGTCAAAGAGGAAGCGTCACCCCGATAGTCGTTCTTGGTATATTTGTAACTATAGTTCAGACCTGTGGAGAGAGTAAAGGGCTTCAGCCTGTTCTCATATATTACTTCAGAAAGCAAAGAAGCCGTTTTGCCGTCTACCGCATATTGATATGGTGTTCCCTCATCATAGAAACTATTGGTCTGTGTGGAGATATAGGTGCCAACTGCATTGGCTGTAAACGACTGACGTGGAGTGAACTGACGAAAGAAATAAATATCCAATACAGGCGAATAGCTCTTGTCGTCATCCCGGCTTGTCGCTCTGTATAGTCGACTGCCATCCGTGATGTCCTTAATATTATAGTTGTCGGGGGTGTTATTGAAAGTTCCACTCAAGGATGTTTGAAAGACGGTTGCTGTGGAGTCTGCCCAGTTGTAGGTTAGCTTTGCCTCGTGTGCGATAGCTTTCCTAAGCGACTCCACATCGTTTCGCTCAATAGTGTAGATACTGCCGTCTGTCAAGGTGTATTCTGCCAACTGCTTGCTCTTTTCGCCTTTGTTTTTATATCCACTCACATCATACGAAAGCGACCATTCACTCTTTCCGTGGTTCCATTTACCATACACCGAGCCGTCGCCTTGCAAGGTGGTAAGAGCCGAAGTTATGTCCGTACCAATAGTATAACCGCTCTCGCTCCTGCGTGTAACTATATCAATTACATAGGCAATGCTTTCGCCATAACGAACGCCTGGGTTGTTTATAAAGTTTATCTTGGCAATATCCTTTGGATTGAGAGCCAACATCTCCTGTTTGCCTACAACAATGCCATTTACTCTCAGTTGAACGCTACCTCTGTTATCAATAGCAGTAATAGTATGGCTGATGTTGTCAATACGAATATTGGCAAGTGTGAGTTTCTCAAGAATGCTGTAACCATTGTTCGAAGCCTGCTTCTGTGCATCGGTAGGATAGATGAGCATGCCGTCAGATTTGTTCACTACCTTAGCGGCTTTTACCGTTACTTCATCAAGCATGATAGTCTTGTCTACATTCTGAGCATAAGCGGAGAATGCAGAAGTCATAATAATTGAAATTGTTAATAATCGTTTCATTTTGCACCATTTTTTGTTTTATGGCGCAAATTTATATCCTCTTTACAAGATAGCCAATTATTTAGTCTGACATTTCCCTGACAATTGGCTGACAAACACCTATCTATTTGAGTTTCAAACTATAACTCTTACCCCGATCTGATTCGATTTTCAGCGTGCTATGTGTCTCTATGATAGGTTTTATACGTTTGATTAGCGTATAAAGTGTATCGCTTGCATCAGGTTTCTTAGGCCATAGTTGGTCGCAAATCTCCTGTTTCGATAGCGTATGAGAATCTGTCGTTATGAACATTTCGAGCAGGGAGTGTTGCATTGGAGTAAGACGTATCTCCTCACCTGATACGGTCATAAATTTATCATCATGAAACACAATACCTCCGTACGCCAAACCTTGAACTATCAGCTCCGGCTTATTCTTTCTTACATACCACAAACTACCTAACAGCCATAGCATCCCGATAAACAAAAGAGAGCCCGACGCCTTTTGGTCGGACATCATGAAAGTCGTAGCAAAGTTGCAATTAGCCTCTGCCACCATCTTGGTTTCCCAACGTCCATCTCTGCGCACAGTACGCATGGCAATACCTGCCGTATCTTTCAATTCGGCAATGGTGAGGCAGTTGCGATAACAGCGTATGGTGTCTGTGGTAACCACATTGTCAGGCATTTTCACAAGAACTTGCTTCAAAGCCTGATTAACATCCTGGGCTATCATGTATTCTGTTCGGTGATAGCTGCTTATGCTTGTGCATAATGCACAAAGCATAAGAAAGCAGAACACTATATATGGAAGTTTCTTCATAATGCTTGATCGATATTTTTATTTGGCACTATCCTGCATAGCCTTCAGTTCTTTGTCTGTCATCTGCACATAGATAGAAACACCATAGACGGTTGTTCCATCTGCTTTTATTCCCAGCGGATGAACCATGCAGAAACTTGGTTGAGCGCCTAACATCCATCCTGTTATCTGAATATATTCGTTGTTGTCAAGCAACAAGACTGTACGCGACGTACCATTGTAATTATCATAAAATCTATAAGTAACTTCATTCTTCTTTACAGCACCACCGGAAATTTCTGAACGACAATACGTAGTCAGTTTCGTGTTACTATCAAAATAGAATTGTTCTGGAGCTAAGCCTAACATGTTGCTGTAATATTCAGCAGACTTTCTTTTGCCGTTCTTGTCTATTTCCCATGTGGCATAGTGCTTCCATCCATGCCCAATGAACATATTGTCAAAGTCCGCTTGACCTATGCCACCGCCATCACCGAAACAGTTTCCATTGTCACTGAAAGAGTACGCAACTCCATGATTATCTAATACATGAGCAAATTCTTGCTCCAATGATTCCTCGTCGTCATTATTGCATGATGCTACAAATAATGATGCAAACAGAACTAATACAAGTCCCATGATAAAATTTAGTTTTTTCATAATCAAATGTTTGTTGACTTTTTGTTTTTACCCAACATGTGTGGGGTATCTCTCTTTGTTCGGCAAAGATACATTTTTATTGTCTCTTATCCAACTGTTTCCATTTTTTATTCTCGCTCGTTAAGTTTTTTTTATCTAATAAGGTGTAAATGGCAACTACTCAGCACCCATATGGAGAACTGATAGTTATAAATGCTATACTTGTGTTATCAGCCTTACAACCCAAAGAAACTATCGCTTAATACAGGAGATTTTTTTCTCCTATATTATATAAATGTTTTCTTTAGCCTATAAAAGTTCCGTTCAGAGCCTTTGAATGTCCGTTCAGAGCCTTTGAATGTGCGTTCAAAGCCTTTGAATGTCCGTTCAAAGCCTTTGAACGGAGATTTCAATGTGGTTTAACGATTTTAAAGTAACTACATATGGCTATATGCTGAGTAGTTACTTTAAATGTATAAAGACAAAAATAAAATTGGTAATGGTTTTCTGTTACGTCTTATGTCAGTAGAAAAATGCAGAAAAACAGCAGAAAAGTTGTGGATTATGTTTTTTTTCCGTACTTTTGTCGTAAACTATAGAAAAGGTATGAACAGAAAGAAGATATTTACCGTACTCTGTGCCCTTGTGGTGGCATTAGCAGTACAAGCCAAGTCGTTGAGAGAACTCTGGGTGTCGATGCCAGATTCCTTGGTTCCTGTCCTCACGCAGAATATGCGTGTGGAGTTTGCGGAATTGCAGGATATGAAGGTAAAGGCAGAGGTCACTACGTCGTTGGGTGATACAAGTGTTATGGATACGCTGACCAATGATTTCATGCAGATAAGACTCAGCAGAGTCTGTACCTTACAATTAAAAAAGTTGCCACAAACTGGTGGTGACTCCATCATTTGTATGGTAAGAACCTTGGCAGCACCCGAAAAGGAGAGCGAGGTGATGTTCTTCGATCAGCAGTGGCAACAACTCGAGATGACTCATTGTTTTGATGGAGAAGACATTCAAGGAGTTTGTGAAAGCCTGTTGCAAAGACCAGATACGATGAGTGTGTCACGTTTTGAAGAACTCAAGGCGATGATAGAGCCCAGGATGATGAGTGCATTGCTCATGCAGCATGAGAATGCCATCGTTTTCCGTCTTGCTCTGCCATTGCTATCAGCAGAAGATAAAAAGCTAATTAATGCCATAAAAGTGCAAAGAAAATTTAATTGGAACGGTAAAATATTTAAGGAAGGTTAAATAGTTACATTTTGTTTATAGAAACATTTGGAGTTCTAAATAAAAGTAGTACTTTTGCAATGTGTTTTTCATGGTATTAGATTATTAAGGTTAATAAAAGATTGGTTGTCGTGAGACAATCAATTTTTTTTTCCTCACTCAACAAAGCAAGTGGCTTTATTGAGTGAGGATTTTCTTTTTATGCTTCATGAAGCTTTCTGTTAGTAAATTATCAGTCCCAAGCAGCCAAAGGTCAGCATCAGTAGGATGGGGTTGGCTTTCTTGAAGGCGGTGAGATAGAAAGCAAGTACGAAGATGGCAATACTGATTCCGAAGACATTGGGATTGTCCTGAGGTGAGCCAAAGTTGTCTTTGTTCATCAGCAGAAGTGCAGCGGCAGCAATGAGTCCTATGATGGCAGGGCGCAGTCCGGCAAAGATATCTTTCACTATTTTAGAGTCCTTGTGTGTCATCAGATAATGACTGATGAGAATCATGATGACGAAAGGTAGCCACATGATAGACAAGCTGGCGAGAATAGCTCCCAGAATCGCCGCCCATTCGGGATAACCAGCATGCAGGGTGGAAGTGTAACCCACGTATGTGGCGCAGTTGATTCCGATAGGTCCCGGTGTAGACTGGCTGATGGCTACGATGTCAGTAAACTCAGCATTGCTGAGCCATTGGTTTTTTACGACAGTCTCGTTGTGAATGAGCGACAGCATGGCATAGCCGCCTCCAAAGTTGAACGTACCTATTTTCGTGAATATGATGAATAATTTCAGAAATAACATAGTCTTTGTATTTTACTTTTAAAAGCAAGAATGCTCTTTTTACCTTTTTACTCTTTTACCTTTCTCATCTTTCCATACAGCCATCCCAACACGCCAGCCGCAATGATGATGTAGATGGGTGAGACGCCTAAAAGATAGATGAGGGCGCAGCTGGCTACAGGAATCCAGGCATTGTAGCGATTTATCTTGGCAGTTTTTGCCATTTTGAAGCAAGGAGCAGCGATGAGGGCTACTACTGCCGGTCTGATGCCGGCAAAGAACTTCTCCACCCAGTAGTTGTCCTTGAACTGTCTGAAGAACATGGCAATGATGATGATGGCTATGATGGAAGGCAGCGCAATGCCTATAGCTCCCACGATGCCTCCCCATATTCCGCGCAGCTTATATCCGATGTGACTTGCCATATCGATGGCAAAGATGCCCGGTGTGGCCTGTGCCACTACCATAATGTCCATAAATTCCTGTTTGTCCATCCACTTATGGTGGTCGACAAACTCTCTCTCCATAATAGGAATCATGGCATAGCCACCGCCCAGGGTAAAGGCTCCTATCTTATTACACGTAACAAAAAAACTGAATAACATCTCTCTCTTATTTAATTAAACAGGCTGCAAAATTACACATAATTTGTTAAATATCCCGTGTTGGAACGGATAATTTTGCGTTTTGTGTTTTTATTTCAATAATATTCGTTATCTTTGCAGTTATATAAATAACCCAAATTTCGCATGTGTCGGAAACAGGCAACATCTGTCCGAAACCTGCGGAAACAGAAAAAATACTATTACCAAAATGAACTTGAAAGTACGCTTAGCGTTATTGAACTTCCTTGAATTTGCAGTATGGGGAGCTTACCTGACATCTATGGGAACATATCTGGGAAAAATCGGAATGGCTTCTCAGATAGGATGGTTTTATGCCGTACAGGGCGTGGTGTCTATTTTTATGCCTGCTCTTATGGGTATTGTTGCCGACCGTTGGGTGCCGGCACAAAGGCTGTTGGGCTTCTGTCATCTCATGGCTGCTCTCTTCATGTTTGGTGCAGCCTATATGGGAATGACCGGTAATCTTGGTATGGTATTTTGGATCTACACACTCAGCGTGGCCTTCTATATGCCTACGCTGGCTTTGACCAACTCTGTGGCTTACAATGCCTTGACTCTTGCGGGTATGGATACGGTAAAAGACTTTCCTCCGATTCGTGTGTTCGGTACGGTAGGTTTCATCTGTATGATGTGGTTTGTCGACTTGATGGGATTCCAGCCCAATCAGAATCAGTTTGTTGCTTCTGGTGTGGTCAGCTGCATTCTGTTCCTTTATACCTTTACGTTGCCAGCATGTCCTGTCAGCGCCAAGGGTGAGACCAAGAGCTTTGTGGATGCCTTCGGACTGCGTGCCTTCTCTCTGTTCAAGGAGAAGCGCATGGCCATCTTCTTTATCTTCTCCATGCTGTTGGGTGTAAGTCTGCAGATTACCAATGGCTTTGCCAATCCATTCATTACCTCGTTTGGAGCCGACCCACAGTATGCGGGTACCTTTGGTGTGAACCATGCCAATATCCTTATTTCGCTCTCTCAGATCAGCGAGACGTGCTGTATCCTGCTGATACCGTTCTTCATGAATCGTTATGGCATCAAGAATGTGATGCTGATAGCCATGTTTGCCTGGGTGTTGCGATTCGGTCTCTTCGGAATAGGCAATCCTGGCAGTGGTGTATGGATGTTTGTCCTTTCCATGTTGGTTTATGGTGTGGCCTTCGACTTCTTCAACGTTTCAGGCTCTCTGTTTGTCGACAAGACCACGGATTCTTCTATCCGCTCCAGTGCGCAAGGACTCTTTATGTTGATGACCAATGGTATCGGAGCCACAGTAGGAACCCTGTCGGCTCAGGCTGTTGTCAATAGTTATACCGATGCAAATGGTGTGACCCAGTGGGCACCATGCTGGCTTATTTTTGCCGGTTATGCATTGGTAGTAGCAGTATCTTTTGCTGTTATATTCAGACCCAAGAAAGCTTAGTCGTATTCCTGAGGATGCGACTGGGCAAATAAAACTGAAAGAAAAATGTGTAACGTAAGATTAAAATTCAAAGGATTATCCCAGATATTGGGATCCGACAATCTGGTGTTGGCTGTGCTTGTGGATGTGGCAGAGCAACGTCAGTTGGTGATACCTTGTGATCGCCATCAGGCCTATCAGATCAGGTTACGCATGGATCCCAATATGTTAAAGGAGAGAAATGACTTGCTTCCTGAAGTGTTGGCAGAACTGATGCCATTTTCATTTCTTCTCACCTATCGTTTCGAAATCTATGCTTTGCATGAAGGCAAGTATATGTCATGTCTTCGTAACACAGAGACAGGCGAGAAGAAGAATATACGCTGTACGGATGGCATCCTGCTGTCGCTCATTACCGGAATGGAGATTTATGCCGATCGTGGTTTGATGACCAAACAATCGGCAGAATACAATCCTAATTTCACACAGATGGCTGTGCCAGTGAATGTCATCACCGACAAGATGTTGGAGGAGTCATTACGCAAAGCTATAGAGAACGAAAACTACGAATTGGCTTCCAGCCTGCGTGATGAGCTGAAAAAGCGACATCCCAAGGGAGATAAACCAGAAACAAACTAATGACAGACTGATGAAAGAGACCAGATTTTTCTATGTGCCCGATGCGGCTACCGAGACCGAGATGCCAATGGATGAGGCGCTTCATGCCCTGAGAGTATTGCGCATCAAGAGTGGTGACGAGATGTTCTTGATGGACGGTGTGGGAAACTTCTATCGTGCCGAGGTGACATTGGCTGCCACCAAGCGCTGTATGTATGAGGTGAAGGAGGTGATGCCGCAGCAACCTGCCTGGCGTGGGCATGTCCACTTGGCCATTGCTCCTACCAAGATGATGGACCGTATAGAGTGGATGGCAGAGAAGGCTACCGAGGTGGGCTTCAACGAGCTCTCCTTCCTGAACAGCCAGTTCTCCGAGCGCAAGGTGATGCGGACCGTAAGGCTTGATAAGATCATCGTCTCTGCAGTCAAGCAAAGTCATAAAGCGTGGAAGCCCATTGTCAACCAGATGGTAAATTTCCGCGACTTTATCAATACACCCCGCAAGGGCAGGAAGTTTATCTGTCATTGCTATGAGGAAATAGAGAAGAAAGACCTCTTTACAGAACTCACAAAGGCCTGTCCTGATGAGGATGCTGACGTGACGGTGCTCATTGGCCCTGAAGGTGACTTCTCGATAGATGAGGTTCGTATGGCTGTCAAGGCAGGATACGAGTCAGTGACATTGGGCACCAGCCGACTTCGTACCGAGACTGCCGGACTGGTGGCTGTGACGATGGCCAATTTGGCTCGTCGCCTGTAGAGAGAGTTGAAGAGTATAAAGATTATGATGCAAATGAAAAATGTTTTTCTTTATGCCATCGCACTTCTGCAAATCGTGCTGATGGCAGCTTGTTCGGATAACGATTACCTGAATGCCATACCATCCAAGAGCACTGCCCTCATTTCGGTAGACATGCAAACGACGGATGGTGATGGCAAAGGGGTAGACAAAGAGAATATTCTGAAGTCGATGCTGCATGTGGAGAATGTTTCCGACTGTGGTATCGATGTTACAGAGAAACTCTACCTTTTTGAAACTGTTGATGGCAACTTGGGACTCTGTGCCAAGGTAGCCGATGAGGACAATATCAGTAATTGGCTCAATCAATTATCCCAAAAGCATATTTGCACAGAATTGACAGAGCGCAAGGGTTTCCACTTTGCCGTGCTGAAAGATTCATGGCTGGTAGGCTTCTCATCTAAGGCACTGCTTGTCATGGGACCAGTAGTGGCAGATGCCCGTGCTGACCTGCAAAGACAAATGGTGAGGTTTCTTAATGCCGACGAGGATGCAGGTGTCAAGTCGTCCAGACTTTTTGCCCAACTCGACAGCATCGATTCGCCCATAGCCATGGTGGCTCAGGTCCAGGCTCTGCCCGAGAAGTTTGTTGCACCTTTCACCCTTGGTGCTCCCAAGGATGCCGATGCCTCACAGATAGTAATAGCCGCAGGCATGAAGGTAGAAAATGGTATTCTGAAGATATCGGGCAAGACCTTCTCTTTCAACAAAAGCATTAACCAGGCCTTGCAGCAGTCGCAGACAGTTTATCGTCCTATCAAGGGTGACTATGTGAAGAGTATGCCCAATGATGCCTTGGCAGGTATCTTCATGAATGTGGAAGGAACCCGTTTCCTGCCTTTGGTGCAGAGCAACCAGGGACTGCAGACACTGTTGATGGGCATCAATGCTGCTATCGACATGGATAATATCATTCGGAGTGTGGATGGCGATATGGCCATTGTGATGCCATCGTTGGGTACCGACAATATGCAGATGACGATGGCGGCAAGGCTGAGTCATGCCAAGTGGCTTTCGGATATAGACTATTGGAAACAGTCGTGCCCCAAGGGAAGCACCATCGGCAACTGGAAGAAGAACGCCTACTGCTATTCCAGTGGCAAGACCAGTTTCTACTTCGGAGTATCTGACGACAAACAATTCTTTAGCGGTAACGACCAGCTTTCGGCAGAATACTCCATTCTTCCTTCCAATCATCCCATCGACCAACACATCCAGCAAATGATAAAAGGTCAGAAGATGGTCATGGTTGTCAATTTGGGAAAGGCGGGCTCTGGCGATAATGCCTTGCAGGCTGTGACAGGACTCCTGGCTCCCTTGTTTGGACAGCTCAAAGCCGTGGTCTACACTTTGCAATAAAGAAATAAGGTATACAACATAAAAACTTTAAACATATACAATATATAAAAAGTGAACACAATCAACTTTCGTTCCGTTCTCCCACAGGTCTTCGCCCAGCGTGATGACCTTCATTCAGAGATATGGAGTCAGGATGTCTCTTTCGAAAAGGGACATCTTTATCTTGTAGAGGCCGACAGTGGAAAAGGCAAGAGTACCTTTTGCAGTTATGTGGTTGGCTATCGTCACGATTATAGCGGCAGCGTGATGTTTGATAAGGATGATACGGCCGCTTATAAGGTAGCCAACTGGGTAGAGATACGCAAGCGCCACATCAGTCATCTGTTTCAGGAGTTGCGTTTGTTTCCAGAACTTACGGCAATGGAAAACGTAGAAATCAAGAACAAACTCACAGGCTTCAAGAGTCGTCAGCAGATACTCCAATGGTTTGACATGTTGGGAATAGCCGACAAGGTGGATGCCAAGATAGGTCGCATGTCGTTTGGACAGCAGCAGCGTGTGGCTATGATCCGTTCTCTCTGTCAGCCCTTCGACTTTCTTCTTGCTGATGAGCCTATCAGTCATCTCGACGACAATAACTCACGTATTATGGGCGACATCATGATGGCGGAGGCCAAGGCACAAGGTGCAGGCGTCATAGTTACCAGTATCGGAAAGCATATGGACTTGCCTTACGAGAAGACCTTGATGCTGTAGAGAGATTTATAACAAATAGTACTTCATACATTATATATATATAATAAGGTGTAATGGAACTCGTTTGGAAATTATTACGTCAGCATATCAGCATACCACAGTTTGCAGGTTTTGCCTTTGCCAACCTTTTCGGTATGCTCATCGTTCTTTTCGGCTTTCAGTTTTACAAGGATGTGCTGCCTGTCTTCACCCAGCAAGACAGTTTTATGAAGGCCGACTACCTCATCATGAGTAAGAAAATAGGTATGGGCAACACCCTCAGTGGTCGTACCAATACCTTCTCTGGCAGCGATGTGGACGATATCTCCTCGCAAAAGTTTGTCAAGAAGATAGGAAAGTTTACCTCTACCGAGTACAAGGTGGATGCCTCGATGGGTGTCAATGGCGTGAATGTGCTCAATAGCGAACTCTTTTTCGAAAGTGTGCCCGACGGTTTTGTCGATGTGCCTCTCAAGGATTGGAAGTATGAGCCAGGTAGTCAGGAAGTGCCCATCATCCTTCCGCGTACCTATATTAATATGTACAACTTTGGTTTTGCTCAGAGTCATTCGCTTCCAAAGATCAGCGACGGATTAATGGGAATGATAGATTTCCATATTTTCATTCAGGCAGGTGGCAAGAAAGAACAGTTCAAAGGAAAGGTGATAGGCTTCTCTTCTCGCCTCAATACCATACTTGTGCCACAGGCATTCATGGACTGGAGCAATCATGAGTTTGCTCCCGAAGAGCATAGCGACCCCACACGACTTATCGTAGAGGTGGGCAATCCTGCAGATGAGAATATCACCAAATACCTTGAAGACAATGGCTATGAGGTGGAAACCGATAAGTTGGATGCCGAGAAGACCACTTATTTTCTGAGGATGATAGTCCTGATGGTCATGGTGATAGGTTTGGTTATCTCTGTGCTCAGTTTCTATATCCTGATGCTCAGCATCTACCTTTTGGTACAGAAGAACTCCTCCAAGTTGGAGAACCTCTTGCTCATAGGTTACAGTCCTGGCAATGTGGCGATGCCCTACCTTTGGCTTACCATCGTTCTCAATGTGGTGGTGCTCCTTGTGGCATGGTGCATCTTGTTCTTCATCCGTGATTATTACATGGATTTTATAGAAGCCCTTTATCCCGATATAGAGGAAGGAACCATGTGTCCCGCCATTGCTTTGGGATTGGTTTTGTTCTTGATAGTATCGGTACTCAACATGATAGCAATCCGCCGCAAAGTGATGCGGATATGGCTTCGCAAAGACTAAAAAGCTGTAAGAAATCCACACTAAAACGTTAGTGTGGATTTTTTTTGCATAAAAAACTTTTTTTTTCATGTCTCTGTAACATTTATATCAAAAATTTTGTTTAAATTTGCAGCATAATATAAAAATAGGAAGTTTATGCTTCCTCATTATTAACTAAATTTCATTTTTAGTATGCAGAAAAGATTGCAATTGCTTATCGCCATGCTGGTGCTCGTAGTTTCGGTGGCTATGGCACAGGTAACCACCTCTGGTATCAGTGGTAAGGTGACATCGCAAGGCGAGGAAGTCATCGGTGCTACGGTGACAGCAACCCACCAGCCATCAGGTACTGTTTATCGCGCAGTGACCAACACGGATGGTCGTTTCTCAATCCAGGGTATGCGTCCTGGAGGTCCTTACAAAGTAGAGGTTTCTTACATTGGCTATCAGTCTAAGACGTTCAAGGATGTTTCCTTGAACTTGGGTGAGAGCCAGAACCTTTCTTGTTCTCTCCAGGAGGATGCACGCGAGTTGCAGGAAGTTGTAGTATCTGGTAAGGCTGGCCTTAACGGTACTAAGACAGGTGCTGCTCAGAGTATTAATGCGCAGCAGATTGCTGAAATGCCAAGTATCAGCCACAGTATTGCTGATATTGCCCGCATGAATGCGCAGGTATCTACCAATGGTCAGTCTGGCGCCATGTCTTTTGCTGGCACCAACAACCGTTACAACTCATTCCAGATTGATGGTGTGATGAACAACGACGTGTTTGGTCTTACCCAGAATGGTAGCAATGGTGGTCAAGCAGGTAGCCAGCCTGTATCTATGGAGACCATCGAACAGATTCAGATCAATGTGGCTCCTTTCGATGTTCGTCAGGGTGGTTTCACTGGTGGTGCCATTAATGCGGTTACTAAGAGTGGTACGAATGTGTTCCACGGAAGTGCCTATTTTGATGGCAACAACGAGAGCTTGGTAGGTCGTCACTACAAGATGCAGGACGGCACGATGTCTAATCCTTACGACAAGGAGAAGGAGACACGCTTTGGTTTCACCTTGGGTGGTCCTATCATCAAGAACAAGTTGTTCTTCTTCGCCAACTACGAGAATACCAATAAGTCTTATCCTACTCAGTATTCTTTCGGTAGCGAGGGTGCTAAGTTTGATTCCGACCTTGCACAGCAGATTCTCGATGCTTACAAAGCATGGGGTAAAACTGATGATGGTGGCAACTATGAGTATAATGGAACTTGGGCCAACAAGGACAAGTCTATCAAGAGCCAGAAGGGTGGTTTGAAGCTCGACTGGAACATCAACGACTTCAATAAGTTCTCTATTCGTTGGAGTTATGTAGACGCTAAGCAGTTGTTAGGCTTGGGTGGTATGGCATCGTTGAATACAGCTGACCATCTTTATGAGTTCGCTTCTAAAACTCATTCTTTCGCTGCTGAGTTGCAGAGTCGTCTCTCTCCATACACCAGCAATGAGGCCCGCATGTCATACGTTCGTGTTCGCGACAGTCGTAGCTCTGGTGCAGCAGCGCCTTCTGTGACTATCTATAATGTTGGTAACGGAACTGTCAACATTGGTAATGAGTACTCTTCTATGGCCAACAGCCTTGATCAGGACATCTTTACCTTCGAAGACAACTTTACATGGTATCGTGGTAATCACACCTTTACTTTCGGTACTCACAACGAGTTCTACAAGTTTGAGAATCTCTTCATTCAGAATCTCTATGGTTGCTATTACTTCGATTCTCCAGCCGACTTCTTCAACTATATTGATACCAAGAATGGTAAGTTGATTAAGAACTTCTACTATACCACAGCTAATAAGGATGTAACAGGCAGTTCTCTCTGGGCACCATCATTCGGTGCAGGTCAGCTGGGCTTCTATGTACAGGATAAGTGGGATGCTACCAATAACTTCCAGCTCACCTATGGTCTTCGTATGGAGATACCTTTGTTCTTTGATACTCCTACCGAGAATAAAGAATTTAATGACTGGGCTGCAGCTGCAGGCTATGACTATCGTACCAATCAGAAACTTTCCAGCACTCCTATGTGGAGTCCACGTGTAGGTTTCCGCTGGGACATCAAGAACGACCATAAGTATATTCTTCGTGGAGGTATCGGTATGTTTACTGGTCGTATTCCTTTCGTATGGTTGAGCAACAGCTTCACCAACACTGGTGTGCAGTTCTCTTCTTACTCTGTAAAGAACAATGCCAATGTATCTCTTATCGTAGATCCTAATAAGCAGGATAAGAATGCAGAGCTTCTTAAAGCATCTGGTAGCCAGTTGGTCAATGTGTTCGACAAGAACTTCAAGTTTGCTCAGAACCTGCGTATCAACTTAGGTTTCGACTTCCAGGCTTTGGGTATTGACTGGACAGCAGAGGCTATCTTCAGCAAGAACCTGAATGATATCTATTATCAGAATCTCGCTTACGAGCCAACAGGTCAGACTCTGGGTCAGGTATCAGATATGCCATGGGAGAGCCGTCCTATGTATCATAAGGTAGCATCTGCCGGCAAGTTCAGCAATATCTATGCTATGCGTAATACCGACAAGGGCTATTCTTACAACCTGTCTTTGTCTGCTACCAAGCACTTTGACTTCGGTCTCGACTTGAATGCTTCTTACACATTCACCAAGGCAAAGGCTATCAGTAGCTCTATCTCTTCTGTTGCCCAGAGCAACTGGCGCAACAACCACTCATATCGTTTCAGCAACGATCCTGAGATGGCAAACAGCGCCTTCAATGTGCCTCACCTTGTTAAGGCTTCTGCCTTCTATCATCTCAACTGGGGACCAAGCAAGCTCTTCACTACAACTGTTGGTTTGATTTATCAGGGTCAGAGTGGTGCTCCTTACTCACTCTATTATAATGGTGATGTCAATGGCGACGGTGCAAGCAATGACTTGATTTTCATCCCTACAGATGCTCAGATCGACAAGATGCCGTTCTCGAATGTGATGAAGGCTGACAACAAGACAGTGAAGTACACTGTAGACGAGCAGCGTGCCAACTTGAAGAAGTGGTTGGCCAACACTCCTTATTTGAAGGATCATCGTGGTGAGTACTATGAGCGCTATGCTGACAACTTGCCTTTCGAGGGTCACTTCGATTTCCACTTCGGTCAGAAGTTTGGTATCAAGGTAGGTAAGCAGATTCATGCTCTGGAAGTTACTATGGATATTCTCAACGTTGCCAACCTGCTCAACAACAAGTGGGGACATACTTATGGCAGCAGCTATAATAGCGAGTTTGTTTCTCCAATTACTTATAAGGATAATGGTACATACCAGTTCGATAACGATTCTACCAAGCCTATCAAGTACTATAGCGACTACTACAGCCGTTGGCGTGGTCAGGTTGGTGTGAAGTACACATTCTAATTGATAAAGTAGAAAACATCATAAAAACAAAAAAGGATACATCCAGTCAGGATGTATCCTTTTTCTGTTTTATGGGTTTCATGCTGAGTTCTTTCTTGTTTGTCGGCTTTGTCATGCCCGTTGGTTTTTCTTCTTTCTCTTTCTGTGTTTTTATTTCACGTGCAGGAAGAGGTCTTGCTTAGGCATGCAGTCCATGTACTTCTTGCGCATCTTCTCAAAGAAAGCCATCGAGTCGTTGGAGAAGCCATGTCCCTTCCATGTCGATGTGTTGGTGATGAGAATCCAGCATTGTCCGTCGTCGTATTTCAGAATCAGGGCAGAGGTTCCTGCAAGTGATCCTGTTCGGATCCAGGGACGTCCTTTCTTCGGTGTGTAGTTCCAGCCGATGGAGTATTGGTGGTCTGGCTGTTCCCGGGTCATAAAGTCCACGCTCTTCTTGCTGAGGATGTCCCTTACGTGGGGCATACCGTCTATGCTGGCTATCAGTCGGCTCAGCTCAGCTGCCGAACCGCACCATGCTCCGGCTCCTGCCAGGCGTGGGATGTCTGTGTCGCCATAACATTTCTCCACCATTCTACCGCTGTTGTTGTATTCATATACAGGGATGCTGCCTTGGTGCATGTAGTACTTCGTCTCATTGGGACGTCGGTCCTTATAGTAGGTACCGGCGATGTGCATGTCGTAGCATCCGGCAGGGTTGAGTACGTACTTCTGCATGTAGTCCTCGTATCTCATGCCACTCTTCTTCTCTATAATCATCGACAGGAGGATATATCCAAAGTTGGAGTAGCACTTGCCTTCACCAGGCGTATATCCTAAATGCCGTTTCAGGAGAATCTTGAGCAGCGTAGGATGATCGGGAGGCGTAGTGAGACGGTTCTGCATCATGATGTAGCGGGTGGACGATATCGGGTCGCCGGCATAGTTGGTAAATCCAGCCTGATGGCGCAACAGTTGTTCCACGGTGATGGCGTAGTACCGCTTGTCCTTGATGCTGTTATTATATAAGGTGTCTCGCAGAATTCCCTTGGGTCCGAAAACCTTGTCGCCCATACTCAACTTCTTAGCTTCCCAAAGTTTCATGATGCCCACGGCAGTGATGAGCTTCGATACCGAGGCATATCTCATTACCATGGATGGTTGCATCTTGATGCCTTTCTCCTTGTCTGCCCATCCGAAACCTCGTGCATACAGCAGAGAGTCGTTGCGGGTGATGACCAGTTGGGCGCCATTGATTTCCCATCTCTTCAGGTATCGCTCAATGAGCGAGTCCATTTCGTGGTAGGCTTTGCCTTCAGAGAGTGAGTTGTTGAGTGAGTCGTTGAGGTGAGCCTTAGGCAGTGTATCGGCAACCGATGCTTTGTTGTCCGAGCAACTTGTGACGCAGCGTCGTGTCAGCAGAGAGATGCCGATAACCATGACTAAGCAAATAGTAAATATGCGTTTCTTTCTGAGTCTTCTTTTTCTTTTCATTATCTTATAGCTTCACACTCTTGTTGACGAGATAGCTGTCGAGGATGACCATGGCAGCCATGGCTTCCACCACAGGAACGGCTCTTGGCAGAACGCATGGATCGTGCCTGCCCCGTGCTGTCAGCTTGGTGGCATTGCCTTCCAGGTCTACGGTGTCTTGCTCTTTCAGGATGGTCGCAACAGGCTTGAATGCTACCCTGAAGTAGATGTCCTGTCCGTTGCTGATGCCTCCCTGTATGCCTCCACTGTGATTGGTGGCAGTCGTGATGCCTGGTACGAACGTGTCATTCTGCTGACTGCCTCGAGCCGTCACACCGTCGAAGCCTTCACCGTATTCGAAGCCTTTCACAGCATTGATGCCCAGCATGGCTGCGCCTAACTGTGCATGCAGCTTGTCGAATTCCGGCTCGCCTAATCCTACCGGGCATCCCTTGATGACGCATGTGATCACGCCTCCTATGGTGTCGCCATCGGCTTTCACTTGGGCGATGAGCTCTTCCATCTCTTTGGCTTTCTGCTGGTCGGGGCATCGCACGATGTTGTCCTCAGTCTTGCTTAAGTCATACAGATGGTAATCTCTTTCCAATGCGATGTCGCCTACCTGAGATGTGTAGGCAGTGATGCTGATGCCCAACTGGCGCAAGGCAAGTTTTGCCAAGGCTCCACCTACGCATCGGGCAATGGTGATGCGGGCAGAAGAGCGGCCTCCACCTCGATGGTCGCGTATGCCATACTTATTATAATAGGTATAGTCGGCATGCGACGGACGGAACAGGCATCGCATGTTCTCATAGTCTTGCGAGTGCTGGTTGGTGTTGCGTACTTCGAAACCGATAGGTGTTCCCGTACTCTTGCCTTCGAACACACCACTGAGAAACTCCACCTTGTCGGCTTCGTTGCGTGATGTGGTGATATGGCTTTGTCCGGGTCGACGTCGATTCAGTTCATTCTGTACAAACTCCATATCGATATCTATGCCTGCAGGAAATCCGTCGATGACACCGCCCACAGCCACTCCATGACTTTCGCCAAAGGTGGTGAGGGTAAAGAGATGACCAAAAGTATTCCTCATTGTCTATCTGTTGTTAAAGTTCTTGCTTAGTTGATATGTTGACCTTTTGAAGGAAGGATTAGTGGCAACCGCAGTGGCCTTCGCCATGATGGCCTTCTCCGCCACAGTGGCCTTCTCCACCACAGTGGCCTTCGCCTCCGCAGTGACCTTCACCGCATTCGCCTTCACCGCAGTGTCCGTTGCAACCGCTACATCCGCCGTGGCTTTCTCCGCTCATGAGCTTTGCCATTCCTGCCACTTCCTCGGCAGTAGCCTCGCGGCTCTCAGTTATCTCACCCTTGAAGTTGAGTATCTTGCCAGCCAAAGGATGGTTGAGGTCTATTTTCACCTTGCTGTCACCGATTTCCAATACCACACCATTGAAGCGGTTGCCGTCCTCGTTCTGCAGAGGAATGATGGCGCCTACCTGTACGTGCTGTGCGTCAAACTGGCCGTTGATGGTGAAGATTTCCTTCTCTAACTCGATGACACGCTCTGCATAGTGTGCGCCATAAGCCTGCTCTGGTGTAAGGGTGAAGTCGAAAGACTCGCCTTTAGCCAGGTTGACTATCTGCTCCTCGAAGGCTGGCAGTGTTACACCCATGCCGCTAACGAAGATGAATGGGCGCTCGTCGCTTGTCTGTTCGATGAGGTCAGACTTACCATCTGTGATGTCGTACAACTGGTATGATACGCTGATGAATTTGTTTGATTCCATGTTAATTCTTTATTATTATTATTGTTGTTATTATTATCTGTTATTTCTTGTCTCTCTTTTTGTTCTGTACATCTTTCACCATCTCCATGCGTTCCAGATAGATGGGGCGCCACTTGTCGATGATGTCTTGCAGGTTCTTGCTCTGCTGTGATGTCTGGGCATACTCTTCCGAGTCAGTCTTGCCCTCTTTCTTCAGGTCGAGCAGATGAGCCAGTAGCAATTTCTGTTGCTCTTCGGCAGCTTTTAGCTGGTTGTGCAATCTTTCAAGGCTTTCCATGAAGGCAAGCGCTTTGTCTATATGATTCTGTTCTTCCATTGATTCTGTTTGGCTTTATATATATTTTTTTAGTTTGCAAAGATACAAAATCTTGCTGAGACTAACGAAAGAATCGCTCAAAATGTCGCATTATTGCTGCTTTGTATTCTCTATTATAGCCGAAGCAATGGCTGTAGCCAGGTGATTAACAATGTTGAAGCTAAAAGGCTCAGAGAACTTTGCTTATGTTAGTTATTTTGTGTGAAATCTTACGAAAAGTAAGCCAGAAGGGGATATTCATGTTGATTTATATCAAAAATACGACTAAAAGTCTTTCTTTTTAGCTGAAATGTTTGCGTGCACAGCAAAATGTGCTTATCTTTGCAGTGTCTTTCAGGAAGACATACACAAAGAGATTAGTAAGGATAATGTAGAATTAAAGAAAAGAAAGGTAAAAAGATTATGAAGAAATTGATGATTTTGGCAGTAGCATTGTTCAGTATGACAACTACTTTTGCAGCAGATGAGAATGCGAGTGCAACAACAGCAACAGCTGCTTTCAACATGAATGTAAACATGAACAGCTTGTCTGATGCTCTCGGTTTGAACATCGATCAGGTAGAGGCAGTAGCTGATGTACACAAGAACTTCACAGCAGATATGATGAATGCTGCCGTAGCAGCAGGTGACGACCGCAAGGCTATGATTGACAAGGCCATCAACAAGGACTTGAAGTACATGCACGTCATCCTTTCAAACACTCAGTATCGCAAGTATCTGATGTTGCTGAACGTCACTCTTGTAAATCGTGGCATCAAGTAAGACTTTTATGTAAAGTAAGAGAGAGATTATATGAGGAGAACTGCGGGCAGAGTAATCTGTCCGCAGTTTTTTTGTTGTTGATAGAACCTGCCAAAGTCGAGTCATAATATGTAGGTATTCATGCCAAACCATTATTTTTAGGTATTGCGGCATTGGAAAAATCGCCGTATCTTTGCAGCCGTAAACAAGAAATAATGTAACTAAAGTAATTATAGCGTATGAAATCAACAATTGTAATTTATGGCTCTTCCACAGGGACCTGCCAGAGCATAGCAGAGACAATAGCCGGTAAGTTGGGCGCCAGTGCAGTAGATGTATCCAGCATCGATGAGGCCGCCATCTCAGATCATGATAACCTTATTTTGGGAACTTCCACCTGGGGAGCAGGCGAGTTGCAGGACGACTGGTACGATGGCATCAACCTGTTGAAGTCAGCAGGTCTTTCCGGCAAGACGGTCGCTCTTTTCGGTTGTGGCGATGCTGAGTCTTATCCTGATACCTTCTGTGGCGGAATGAAGGAACTTTATGATGCTGCCAAAGAGGGTGGTGCCAATGTTCTCGAAGGAGTATCGGCAGAGGGTTATACTTTCGATGACAGCGATGCAGTTGTAGATGGAAAATTCGTAGGTCTTGCTCTTGACGATGTCAACGAGGACGATAAGACCGAGGAACGCATTGATGCATGGCTTGAGGCCATTAAGCCTTCGCTTTAATGTAATGCGGAATAGGAGAATGCTCCTGTAACACAGTCATTTTTTTAACTAACAGACGGATATTATGCAACAGAAAGAAGTGATGCCAACGGACATGAAGGTTCTGATGAATCATATATATGAATATAAAAAAGGTGTGCGCCGCATGGTGCTTTTCACCTTCAACGAGCGATTTGAGTCTTTTGCCATAACCCGATTGCAAAGTCAGAACATCAGTTATATCGTTCAGCCTGTGGGCAATGGTCGACTGAACTTGTTCTTTGGCAAGCCTGAGTGTCTGGATGCTATCCGTCTGATGGTTAACAAACCTCTCAGCCAACTGACACCCGAAGAAGACTTTATCTTGGGTGCCATGTTAGGCTACGACATTTGTGCACAGTGCGAACGCTATTGTGAGCGCAAGTGTCGCAAGGCTCAGGCAGCGGCCGGTCTTACGAATTAACTGTTTGAAGCTTTTAGATAGATATATTGATTTTGATAAAGTAGAATCTTGTTCGCTAATAATAAAGAATTCATAATGTTTTTGTATAAATGTATTAGGCTGTCCGTGAGGATGGCCTTTTCACTTTTTAGGGAAAACGTTGATTCTGGAGGCGTAAAGTAATAAGACTCTTGTTTTCGACATATTGCTTTTTATAAATGCTGATTTTATAAGTATTTATGCTGTTCTTATAAATGCCGATGCTGCAAAAATGCCTGCTTATGGCACAACAGTGCTCTTTAAGTAGCACTTATACAGAAAGGAAAGTAAATGTTTTCTTTAGCCTATAAATCTATGTTCTAAAGTATCGAACTTATGTTCTAAAGTTTAGAACTTGTGTCCTAAAGTATCGAACTTATGTTCTAAAGTTTAGAACATAGATTTATCTGTGGTTTAACGATTTTTAGTCCGCAAAACAGAACAAAGACAAGGCTTTGAATAGAACTTTTATAGGCTAAATAGAACATTTACGGCAATAGTTGAAAAATACTATTATTATGATTTTTCGGCAAAAAATGCACATTTTAAATATGTAGGAAGGAATTGAAGCCTGTAAGCGAAGTACTCTGAAACAAAAGCCAAGAGTGGAAGAACAACAACTTGGATTAACAATTGTTCTTCCGCTCTTGATATTTTCTTCAAGACAATCTATTCTTTTCCCAAGAGGAAATCGGAGAGGCTCATCATCAGAATGCCCTCTTCATTATAACCCGAACGATATCTATCCCCTACGATAATCAGTTTGCGGAAGCCATCGTTTACATTCAAAAGAGAAGCCTGCTCCTGATCTACCTTCTCCTTATCAGGCAAGGCGTAAGCCGACTGGATATAGAGGCGTTCATCATGGCGGTTCACCACGAAATCAATCTCAAGATTCCTACGCAACACCTCTTTCGAGCAAATGCTTACAAAAGATGTTGAAAAGAAGAAAGGATTTACCACAACGGTGGATGCCAGTGATAATCTTGATCATCCCATTGCCTTCTGCCGAGATGAGTTCTTTCAAGTATGCTTTACGTTCAAAATACATAGTTTATGACGTTTTTTTGTGTCAAGACACGGTTTCCAGTCGTAAATGTACGTTTTTTACTTGATAACGCCAAACTTTTTCATTGATTTAACTCTTCAGAAACATAAAAAGGGCACGATTACTCGTGCCCAATAGCAGAAATCTTTAAGAAGGCAAGTACTGCCATCGTTGCCTAATTGATGAGATGCAGAAAACTACATCAATATCTAAAACATTTTTATTTGCCGTAGCAAATAGCAAAGAACGTTTTTAAAGCTTAATAAATATGTGTACTCTGACACATACCATTAAAACTAATGCTAGAATTATGTCTTCCACCATCATTTTAAAATTTAAGTTGTTAAAAATATTCATCTGCGTATCTTAGATTCATCTATAATCCGACATCATTTGTCGGACTAATCTCTTTATAAAACCATTGCACTATGACATTATCTCTTTTTTTTGTTTTACGTCCTCTAATTCTCTACATAAACAATTATAGAGTTGCTCCCACCAAACAATATCTGCCAAAGGCATAGCCTCTGTTGCTGTATATCTTTCTCCATTATTTAATATAAGGAGATCATTTCTACAATAACAAGAAAACGTATAGGTATTTCCTTGATAGTGAATACAGTTACAAGATTTGAAATCCACATTCCCCTCACTTTTGGAAGAACAGATACCAACAAGGTGTGAACGTTCCAAACTCACCAAACCCTTCCTGTTCTTTAGATCAAAGAAATATTCTCTCCTCCAACTGCCATAGGAGCAGTATTCCTTTGTTGGCAACAGCGACAAGAGTTTCAGAACTGCCCTAGCATAGACTTTACAAAACTCATCCAAGGAACTACTTAGGTATGAAGGCTTCAGCTCATCAATTGCTACAAACTGTTTAAGCATAAAACTACTATCCATCTCCATATTCAGTAATAATTTTGAAAATCTATTGAATAGCAACTTTCTTCACACTACCATCACTATACTTCACGATGTTCAAGCCCTTGGCAGGTGATGACAATCGCTGACCATTCAGGGAATAGCGAGAGAGTTCCTTGGCGTCATTTGAGGTGATTACATTATTGATGCCTGTTGGATCAAACTCTACGATGTTCTCAAAATAGCCAAATTCAGAAAGCCAATAATCATCATAAGTTCCTTTTGGAACGTAAACAGTACATTTTTTTGCATCGCAGCCATCAAAAACGTCACGTCCCATATCTGGTAGTTTTTCTGTATATACATAAATAGAAGTTAAACCACTACAACCTTCGAAGGCGGAATAACCTATCTCGGTAACACCAGAAGGGAGGGTTAAACTTGTTAAACCACTACAACCTTCGAAGGCGTAATAACCTATCTTGGTAACACCAGAAGGGAGGGTTAAACTTGTTAAACCACTACAGCCACAGAAGGTGTAACTATCAATCTCGGTAAGACCTGAAGGGAGGGGTATACTTGTCAAACCACTACAACCATGGAAGGCGGAAAAACCAATCTCGGTAAGACCCGAAGGAAGGGTTAAACTTGTCAAACCACTACAACCTTCGAAGGCGGAAAAACCTATCTTGGTAACACCAGAAGGGAGGGTTAAACTTGTTAAACCACTACAGCCACGGAAGGTGCAACTACCAATCTCGGTAAGACCTGAAGGAAGGGTTAAACTTGTTAAACCACTACAGCCTTCGAAGGCTAAATCGCCAATCTTATCATTAGAAGTAGAATAAGAATTACCCATATAATAACCTTTGCCTTCTACGATCTTTGCGTCTGACAAATCTAATACAGATAGCATTCCATCTGTATCATTACCCCGCGCATCTTTCCCTGCCATTTCACGAATCATTTGCAAATCCGTACCATTTATCTCACCAATAATTTTCAGATTAGTTATCTGAAATTTCTTAGTACTGCCTATCTTATTAGGCAAAGTACCAGCTTTTTCCAACTTAATGGTGATTTGTTTTGTAATCAAACCATCAGCTGCTTGAATTGACAAGCTGCCTAATACAATATACACTATTGCCAAAAACAGTCCTTTAAAAGTAAAATTTCTCATTTCTCTATTTTTTATTATTTTCTTTTTTTGTAGATAATATTCCATTAACCAAATTCATCAAGTCTGTTCTTTTCACCTTGCCACAAATCTGGCATTTAGAATTCATTTGAGAGTTTATTATATAATAATCCCCATCTCGTTCAATACAAGCATGAGCAAAGCTATGCCTTATATGCTTGAGAAGAGGGATAGACACACCTATACCCTTATACAATATGGTATTAGGCTTTACTTGGAATTTCAATTCGATTTTGCTTTTGCGCGTATCATGCACTAGTGAAACTTTTTTTCTTATTTTCAAGGGCACATCTTTATAGGAGTATCCCGTATGCCTACCTGTTCCCTCTTTCTCATACTGATACAACACTCTGTAAAAGAACTTAACGTCCTCAGATTTCAATGTAGAATTGAACATTTCCATAACAAAAACTATTTTTGATTATTACGAGCCGCAATAATCTTATCCCTTTGTTCTTTGGTAAAAACCTGTCCACAACAAGTACAAACATAATCTCCTGTCTTGACAGCCACATACTCAGGATCCAAATGGGTTTCTACCTCGAAGTTTGGATGCGAACAAGGCTTATCGCCCCATTCTTTACGGAGTTTTTCTGCTTTTTAGTAATCCATAGAAAATTTCCTTCCCTAACCACCTCATCACCCAAGGGTAGCGATTAAAATAAAACGGAAAGCGTGGGTTCTCCTCGTCACCCGTCCCACGAACTGAGGCCTTCGCATTGCCCTGAATAGTTGAACGAGCAACGTCGAAGCCCACGCCGATATGTGTACACTTTCCCTTATACGGATATAATACTCATCGCTTGACGCAATAAGCCATACCAGTAAAGGGATGTGACTAAAACACATCCCGAGGGCATCTACCGTTGCATTGTTCGTGACTATTCATGAAATTTGCGAAGTTTCAGTCCGTCAAGAACAAAGCGCCAAGTAAACGCTCTATATTATGTCATGATACCACTACCCTCCCAAGTCCTCATCTCAGCAATCTCTCTTTTGAGAAAGAAAGCGTCAACTCGGCGTGAGCAGAATGGGTATCTGCGTGCAAAGATATATAAAATATTTGAAATGCCACTCCTTTTCCAGGAACTTTTTAGAGAGAAAAGCAAAAAAGATAGATGTGGGGGCACACAAGAAAGGAAAATGAATGCTCGAAAACAAAAGAAAGAGCGGAAAACAACTGTTAACTCTGTTAACCCCAGTTGTCTTTCCGCCCTTTCTTTTTGGCAAAGTCGACCTTCTTAATCCAGCCATTACTTCAGCATCCATTCCCAAGCAGGAATTACATGCACCGTCTTACCATCTATGGTAAGCTCCTCTTTCTCATTCAGCGTAATGATGTAACCCTCAGACAAATCATAGATTTCCATCGCCTCCTGCAGGCCCTCTATCTCACGCTTGCGAGTCTTCTCATCATCCATCTTCACCGTAACCTGGTAAGCCTGGGTAATCCTTACACCTTCTCTCACCACAAAGTCGCACTCCTTCTTGTCGGCATGATAGAACAAGTCGTACCCCCTTCGCAGCAATTCGATGAAAACGGCATTCTCCAATTTTACACTATTGTTATCCGTGACATTGAACCCCATCCTGCTGATGATAGCATTATCTATAAAATACACCTTCTTCGGACTCAGCATCTGGGTCTTTACCGATGGAGCATACTTTAGCAGCTGGAATATCATGTAGGTTTGCTGAATATATTCCAGATAGTTCTTGATGGTTTCGGGATGGCGAATGCCCACTATCTTTCCCAGCGAGTTATAGGTAACACGCTTGGTGGCATTGCTGGCAAGATAAAACGCAAGCTCTTTAATTTCCTTGTCGTTCGTAAGACCATTGCGAGCCATCACATCCCGGAAGATAATGCTCTCATAAAGTGAAGATAGATAACTGACAGAACCCGTCTGAAGATATTTCGGGAAACCACCCCTCTCCAGGAAATCACGGAAATGACCCAACAGTTTGGAACGGCTCGCCATCAGATAGAAATCCTTCTGCGAAAGCTCTATATGCTCCAGCTGCAGGTATTCGGCAAAAGAGAAAGGATAAACCTCTACAGAGATATAACGCCCTGTGAGATGAGTGCCCATCTCCTTGCTCAGCATCCGGGCATTGGAGCCAGTCACCACCACCTTATTGCCTTCATTGTAAAGACGCCTCACAAAGGTTTCCCAACCCGTGATGTTTTGAATCTCATCAAAGTAATAGGTGTGCTGCTCGCCGAAAAGCTCAAAGAAGCATTCCTGCAAGTTTGCAAAATCTTCAAGCTTAAAGTTTACGAGACGCTCATCGTCAAAATTGAAGAAGAAATCTTTCTCCTCCAACTTATCACGCAGTTGCTGCAGCAACACCGACTTTCCACATCGTCTTACACCTGTTATAATAAGGATTTCCGTGGTGGTAAGCCATTCCTCTTCTATGTGTCGAGGGATGGCATCCTGCATAAGATGCTTGCAGTTTTCCTGCTGCTCAAATATAATTTGTTTTAACAGTTCTTTCATTGCTCCACTATTTTATGAATTGCTCCACTATTTTATGATTCGTGGGCAAAAATATGAAAAATATCTGAAAGCAGCAAGAGAAAACCCAAAAATCTTTCATTCTGAATGAATACTTTTATCAAAATCCTTTCACTCAGAACGAATACTTTTGCCTAAAATCTTTCATTCATAATGAATAGATTCTGGTTTTATTCCGCCAGCAGCTTCTCTGCCATTGCCTTACCCTGAGCGACATCTTCGTAGCCCTTCCTGGCGGCATCGGCACCCTGGACGAAATCTTCACCATCGCCGCCGCCCACTCTTAAACAGTTTGCTTGTCGTGGATTGATTTGAAAATTAGAAGAGAGCAGAAGTTGTTTCTATTTGCCTTTGCTGATTTTTCTGATTAAACTTGCCGATATTTCTATTAAAATTTGTAATTTTGCAACTTGATAGAACGAGAACAGAAAATAGTTGTTTTAAACAAGCAGAAACTTAGTATAGAATATGAAATCATTACGCGAGCTTTATAGAATAGGCAAGGGGCCGTCGAGCAGTCATACGATGGGACCCCAGCGTGCTGCCCAACTCTTTTTGGAACGCTGTAGCAACGCATCTTCTTATGAGGTGACTCTGTATGGCAGTCTGGCAGCCACAGGCAAGGGACACATGACGGATGTCGCCATAGAGGAGGTGCTTCATCCACATCACACTGTCAGCATTATCTGGAAGCCACAGGTGTTCTTGCCCTTTCACCCCAACGGAATGAAGTTTGTTGGCAGGGACGTGAATGGTGATATTATAGACGAGTGGACGGTTTACAGCATTGGCGGTGGAGCCCTTTCGGATGGCATTGACGGTCATGATGAACTGGGAGCTTCCGAAGTGTACGACCTCAACAAGATGAGCGATATACAGAGCTGGTGCTACGATAACGGCCGCTCTTTCTGGGAATATGTGGAGAAATGTGAGGACAAGGAAATCTGGGACTATCTCAAGACGATATGGCAGACCATGAAGGAAGCCATTCGTCGCGGTCTCGACCATGAGGGTGTGTTGCCGGGTCCGCTGAATCTGCCTCGTAAGGCTGCCACTTATTACACCAAAGCCAAGGGCTATCGCGCCTCGCTGCAGTCGAGAGGTTTGGTTTATGCCTATGCCCTGGCAGTGAGCGAGGAGAACGCATCGGGAGGAACCATCGTTACGGCTCCTACTTGTGGTGCCTGTGGCGTGTTGCCAGCGGTGCTCTATCACATGCAGGAAGCTCACGATATGAGCGAACAGCGCATTTTGAGAGCCTTGGCTACTGCCGGTCTTGTGGGCAACATCGTCAAGCACAATGCTTCGATAAGTGGTGCCGATGTGGGTTGTCAGGGTGAGGTAGGCGTGGCCTGTGCGATGGCTTCGGCTGCAGCCTGCCAGTTATTTGGTGGAAGTCCTGCCCAGGTGGAGTATGCTGCCGAGATGGGTCTGGAACATCACTTGGGTATGACCTGCGACCCGGTATGCGGACTGGTTCAGATACCTTGTATCGAGCGTAATGCCTTTGCTGCAGCCCGTGCCTTGGATGCCGACTTGTATGCCTCTTTCTCCGACGGTCATCACAGTGTGTCGTTTGATAAAGTGGTGGAGGTGATGCGCCAGACGGGTCATGATCTTCCTTCGCTCTACAAGGAGACCAGTGAGGGCGGACTCGCCAAGGGACTTGGCAAGAAATATACCAAATAATATACACATCAAAATCAAAAAATAATCAAAACTGCATCATGACGAGGAAAACAAAAATTCATGAGATACGTGATTACATAGTGATAGCCTTAGCCATGGTTATCGGAAGTATCGGTCTTAACGTGTTCCTGCTTCCCAACCATATCACTATGGGCGGTGTAGGCGGTATTGCCTCTATCCTGTATTGGGGCTTCGGTATTCCTGTATCGTTTTCTTATTTCGGTCTCAATATTTTTCTTTTGGTATTGGCCTATAGGGCATTGGGATGGCGCTTCTGCCTGAAGACGGTGTATGCCGTGGCAGTCTTTGCCGTAGTCACCCGCTTGATAGAGAGTCATGGCGGAAGCGAGATCACGCTCTTGCACGACCAGCCATTCATGGCAACAGTGGTGGGAGCTTTCTTCATGGGATGCAGTGCCGGATTGGGATTGTCGAGCAATGGTTCTACGGGTGGCTCTGATACGGTGGCAGCCATGGTGAACAAGTATTACAACATCTCGTTGGGTCATGCCATCATGATTTGCGACCTGTGTATTGTCACGAGTTCCTATTGGGTGCTGAAAGACTGGGAGATGGTGATCTATGGCTATGTGTGCCTTTTTGTCTGCTCAGTTTGTGTAGACCATGTGGTGAACACACTTCGCAGATCGGTGCAGTTCTTCATCATCTCGGACAAGTATCTGGAACTGAGTGCCGCCATCAATACAGCTGCCGACAGAGGCTGTACGGTGATGGACGGTCATGGATGCTATAGTGGCAAGGATGTGCACATGCTCTTTGTGCTGGCCCGTCAGCGTGAGTCGCAGACGATATTCCGCCTGATAGATGAGATTGACCCTTCTGCGTTTGTCAGCCAGAGTGCTGTTATCGGTGTCTATGGATTGGGCTTCGATCGGTTTAAGGTCAATAAGAAACTGATAGGAAAATAGAACTGATCTTGAATCAGAATGCGGACAAGATAAAAAGAAAAAAAGTTGAATCCATTTACGGGTTCAACTTTTTTAGTCTTCTTTTAGCCTCGGGATGCTCGGGGCACAGTTCGAGTGCTTTCTTGTAGTTGGCGATGGCAGCAGCCGACATACCTTCTTTCTCGCATTCCTTGCCCAGCAAAGTGTATTCTGCTGCCAGGCGTTTCAGGAATTTCTCTTGTTTCTTTTTCTCTTCCTCCTTCTGCCTGATGATTTCGTGCAGCTGCTCGTTCTCAGCTATCAGGGAGTTGACCTTTCCCAATTTTCTTCGTATCAGTCGTTTGGCACTTGGCTTCTCGATGTCGTATCTGCTGTGTATGGCAAGGAAGAAGTTGTCGAGTGCTTCCTGCATGTCGCCCTGGTCGAATGCTGCGGCGGCATCATGGTATTGTTTGTCGGCTTTGCTCTGGGTAAGAGCCGTGTTGATGGTAGACTGGTCGTTGTAGTGACGGGCAAACTGCTTCACCTCGTTGCGTACAAAGACCTCGTTCTGTCTGATGGGTTCCTGCAGGCTGATGCCTTCCAGACTGGTACAACGTGACAGTGCCACATAGGTCTGTCCTCCAGCAAAGACGCCCCCTGTGAAATCTATCTTCACCTGATTGAAGGTAAGGCCCTGGCTTTTGTGGACAGTAATCGCCCACGCCAACCGCAAGGGATATTGCTCGTAACGGCCAATTTCTTCCTCTTCTATCTTTTTCTCCACCTCGTTGAAGTGATATCTCATGTTGCTCCATGCGGCAGGCTCCACCATGACATCCTGTCCATTTTCTGTTCGCACGTATATCTTGGCATCATCGTCCTCGTCGAAACCGATGATGGTTCCCAGGGTTCCGTTGACCCATTGGTGCTCTATATCGTTTTTGATAAAGATGATCTGTGCGCCCGTCTTTAGATATAGTTCCATTGGGGTGGGGAGGCTGCTTTCAGGGAACTCGCCCTGGATATTGCCTCGGAAGAGGGTAGGCTCGCCAGGCAACAGTTTGAGTTGACTGTCGTTGATGTAGTCTACAGTGTCGCGGCGTGTGGAAAGGGTGATGGCGAGTTTGCTGTCGCTTTCGTCAAGTCGGGCTCCCACACGCTGGTTGAGTTTCTGAAGGTCGCTTATGGGAACCTGACTGGTGCGAATGTGGTCGAGTATGCTGATAAACACAGGGTCGCTTTGTCGGTAAACCTTTCTCAGCTCGATGCTCACCAATTGGAAGTATTCGAACACCTTGGCATCGAAGAAGAAACTGCTGCGGTAGAAAGGTGAGAGAAGCCTGCGGTCTTCCTCTCTCACGACAGGTTCCAGCTGATAGATATCCCCCACGAGAAGCAGTTGCTTGCCACCGAAAGGCTCTCGCATGTTGCGGCTGTATATGCGCAGCACCTTATCTATGAAGTCTATGATGTCGGCACGCACCATACTGATCTCGTCGATGATGATGAGTTCCACCTCGCGTATGATCTTAATTTTCTCGGAGTTGTACTTCAGGGTGTTGCGGATATTGCGCACGCTGAACATACTGTCGTTGGGCAGCAGCGGATGGAAGGGAATCTTGAAGAAACTGTGCAGGGTGCTTCCTCCGGCATTGATGGCAGCAATACCGGTGGGTGCAAGAATGATGTGTTTCTTTTTGGTGTGGGCAGCAATGTAGCGCAGAAAGGTGGACTTGCCGGTGCCTGCCTTTCCTGTGAGGAATAGTGAACGCCGGGTGTACTGTATAATCTGGAGTGCATTCTGCAACTCAGGATTATCCAGGTCGATATGATTTTCTGCAGACTGGCTTGCTGAGTGGTCTTTTTCTGCCATACCTGTTTCTTTGAAATGACAATCGGCGATTCCCATCTTTCAGAAAATCGCCGATTTTTGTTAGGTTGTGTTTATTCTTTTCTGTCACTATAGAGTCTGGCGCAGTTTACAAGTCGTCAAACTTGATGGCCTGCTCTGTGGGGCGTGACTTTTTCTTTTCTTTCTTTTCTTTCTTCTCGCCCTGTTCCTCGCCTGGCTTTTTCTCTGTGGCAGTTCCTGTTGTTGCCTCATTCTTTTCGGCAGGTATCTCCTTGATGACAGGGTTGCCGTTCTCGTCGAGGATGATCTCTTCGTTGAGTGCAGTGCTGTCTACCTGAGTGGTGTCAACCTTAGCCTTGGGCACATAACTTGCACAGATGTACATGTCGCGGGTGATGTCCTCGTCGTGAGGCTTGTCAAACTTGCCGTGGTATTTCTGGAAGGCAGGATCGTTCATCACGTATTGCCAGAAGTATCCGCAGATAGGCAATGCCGTTCGGGAACCTTGTCCGAGAGCACCCGTCCTGAAGTGGATGCAGCGGTATTCTCCTCCTACCCATGCACCTACTACGAGCTTAGGGCTTACACCCATGAACCAGGCGTCGGAGTGATTGTTGGATGTACCGGTCTTTCCACCAAACTCAGTATCACGAATATTGCCCACGTAGCCCCACAGACTCTGTGAGGTTCCACCTGGTTCGCGCATACCGCCCTGCAGCAACTGCTGCATCAGGAAGGCAGACTTGTAAGGAATCACCTGTTCCTCGGTTGATGGGGCAGTATATACCTCCTTGCCGTCGCGGTCTACAATTCTTGTCACCAGGACTGGGTCATGATGCTTTCCGTTGTTGGCAACCGTACAGTAGGCGTTTGCCAATTCCAAGAGGTTGACGTCGCTCGAACCAAGAGCCAGAGAAGGCTCATCGTTGAGCGGACTCTGAATACCCATCTTCTGTGCTGTCTCTATGATGCGCTTGATGCCCATCTCCTGACCCAAGCGCACTGCTACAGAGTTGATACTCTTGGCAAATGCACTCTTCAGTGGTATGGAGTCGCCCGAGAAAGAACCATTGGCATTGGATGGGGTCCATTTCACCATCTCATGTTTCTTCTTGTCGTAGACATCCATCGAGATATATTCATCGCGACGCTTGTCACAAGGCGTAAGACCCTGGTTCATGGCCTCGGTGTAGACGAAGAGCTTAAAGGTAGAACCTGGCTGGCGTTCGGCTGTCACCTTGTCGTATTTCCAGTGGTCGAAGTCGATGTCGCCCACCCATGCCTTGACGGCACCCGTCTGTGGTTCCATGGCCACAAAGGCACAATGCATGAAGGTGGTCATGTACTTGATGGAGTCTTCGGATGTCATCATCTTGGTGATGGTGCCCTTGTCGTAATCGAATACCTTGACTGGGTGAATCCACTCCTTATAATAATAGTTCACAGAGTCGGGATTGTTGGGGAAGCGGGCAATCAAAGCTTTATAGAAAGGCTGGCGCTCGGCAATGCCCTGAATGAAGTTGGGGATGACCTGATGCTTCTCGTCCTGCCAGGGTTCCTGACGAAGCCAGTTGGTATCCTGTTTGCGGTAGATGTCCCAGTGGTTGTTGAAGTTCTGCTGTACCTGTCGCATCTGTTTGCGTGCGGCATCTTCAGCATACTTCTGCATGCGGGTATCTATCGTGGTGTATATCTTCAGTCCGCTGGTATACAGGTCGTAACCCTCGTCCTTGCACCAGTCTGCCAGATAGTCAGCCACAGCCTCGCGGAAGTATTTGGCTTGTCCGTCGTAGTTTTCCTCCACCTTGAAGTCGAGCTTGATAGGCTCCTGACTGAGGGTGTTATATTCCTCGCGGCTCAGGTCACCATGGCGTACCATATTGTTGAGCACCACGTTGCGTCGTTCCAGACTGTGTTCGGGGTTGGTGCGTGGATTATAATAGGTGGTAGCCTTAAGCATACCTACGAGTACGGCAGCCTGATCGGTAGTCAGTTCCTTAGGACTTACGTTGAAGTAGGTCTTTGCCGCTGTCTTGATGCCATACGAGTTGGAACCGAAATCTACAGTGTTGGCATACATCGTGATGATTTCCTTCTTGGTGTAGACAGCCTCCAACTTGGCTGCTATAATCCATTCCTTGCTCTTGATGATGAGAATGCGCAGACCGGGCACCTTGCCCAGCAAACCTGTAGAGTACTGGGAGCGGACGCGGAACATATTCTTTGCCAACTGTTGGGTGATGGTAGAAGCTCCTCGTGCATCGTGATGCAGCAAGGCATCCTTCATGGCACCAAAGAGTCCGATGGGGTCAATACCCAAATGCTTGTAGAAGCGCTCGTCCTCGGTGTCGACCAAAGCCTTGAAGAAGGCTGGGTTTACCTCTTCGAATTTTACGGGAGTACGGTTCTCGTTGAAATACTTACCTATCAGCTTGCCGTCGGCGCTGTAAATCTCAGAAGCTTCGCTGGTCTGAGGATTCGTAATGCCAGAGAAGAAACCTGGCGATTTACCAAACAGCCAGAGAAAGTTAATATCCACTGCACCTAAATACAGTATGAAAGCCACGATGCAGCTTGCTATGCCAATGAGAGTCTTGGTATACCATGCCTTGCCTCGATACAGATTCTTGTACCATGGCCAGAAAGCGCGGAACTTGCGCCACAGCCATGCTGCTAAGTTCTTGATTTTGTTCATTGTTGTTGTATATTGAATACTCTTTTAAACTTCTTTGCAAAAGTAGTAAAATTATTCCATCTTCAAGCAGCTATCTACATATTTTATGATTTCTTTAATATTATCGGGGTGAAACCATTGTATCGTCTCGTCACGTTTGAACCATGTAAGCTGCTTGCGCATGTATTCTCTGCTGTGCGACTGTATCTGGCGTACCGCTTCATGCAGGTCGATGGTGCCGTCGAAATAGGCAAACATCTCTTTGTAGCCCACAGTACGCAGGGCTGTCTGATCACGATAGGCATATACGCCTCTTGCCTCTGCCTCTAAACCTTCCTGCATCATGACGTGAACTCGTTGGTTGATTCGGTCGTACAGTTCGGAACGGTCTCTGTTCAGTCCTATCTTGACAATGCGGAAAGGACGGCTTTTCTTCTTGTTGGTACGGAAGGATGTGTAGGTCTTTCCTGTCTGGTGACATATCTCCAGGGCATGAACCACGCGACGTGGATTCTTCTTGTCTACTATGGCCCAGTGTTCTGGGTCGAGGTCTTTCAGTTCCTCCACCAAAGTGTCGAGCCCTTCATTGGCAAGACGTGCTTTCATCCATTCTCTGATGTCATCACGTACGGTAGGGATGTCGTCGATGCCATTGCATACAGCATCAATGTACATCATGCTTCCTCCTGTGAGCAGGGCTACGTCGTGATTCTTGAAGATATCCTCTTTTAGGAGTTTCATCACGTCAGCCTCGTATTGGGCAGCACTGTAATAGTCCTCGATGTGGCGGTTGCCTACGAAATAATGCTTCATGCGCTTCTGCTGTTCGGCAGTAGGGGCTGCAGTTCCTATAGGGAGCTCGGCGAATATCTGACGGGAGTCTGCATTGACAATAGGCGTGCCTAAATGCTCTGCCAGCGAAAGGCAAAGCTCTGTTTTGCCAACACCCGTAGGACCTAAGACCACAATCAATGTCTTCATATCATGCGAAAGTTGAATCATTCTTTATATTCAAGAAAAAAGCATCCTTGCTCGTTTCATAAACTTAAGCAAGAATGCTCTTTTTACTTTTTTACCTTTTTACCCTTTTACTTTTATCGAATGATACCTCTCTTGGAGTTCTCAACGAAGTCGATGATATACTGTATTTCAGGGGTAATCTGCAGGTTCTTCTTGATTTCCTCGATACCTTCTTTCAGCACGCCCTTAGAGTAGAGCAGGCGGTAAGCCTCATGAATCTGCTGAATGAGTTCGTTGCTGAAACCGCGGCGGCGAAGACCTACCAGGTTGAGTGCGCAGTATCTTGTTGGCTCCTTACCGGCAATGATATATGGAGGAATGTCCTGTGAGAATCGGCATCCACCCTGAATCATCACGTATCCTGCAATGTGGCAGAACTGGTGAACGAGAACATTGGCGCTGACGATAGCGTTGTCGTCTACTACTACCTCTCCGGCAAATTTTGTAGAGTTGCCTATGATCAAACCACTGCCCAACTCACAGTCGTGAGCCACGTGCACACACTCCATGAGGAGGTTGTTGCTTCCGACAACAGTCTTGCCCTTTGAGGCAGTACCACGGGAAATGGTTACATTCTCACGAATACTGTTGTTGTCGCCAACCTCGCAGGTTGTCTGCTCACCGCGGAACTTCAGATCCTGTGGCTTGGTAGAGATGCTGGCACCTGGGAAGAACTCGTTGTTGTTGCCGATTCGTGCTCCCACATGGATGGTTACAGAATTCTGCATCACGTTGTTGTCACCCAGAACGGTGTCTTTGTCAATATAGCAGAAAGGACCGATGATGTTGTTATCTCCGAGTTTTGCCTCAGGATGAACAAATGCTAAAGGACTAATCTGATTCATATTTCTTGTTTACAATTTAATTAACTATTGTTGATTCAAGTCTTACATGCAGCGAGGCTTTTTATATATTTTTTTCTTGCCTGTGTTGCATGTCAAAGGATAGTTTTCTTACTTATTCTTAACAATCTGTGCAGTGAAGGTTGCCTCAGCCACTACCTGGTCGCCAACAAACATATAGCCCTTCATTGAGCTGATGCCATGGCGTACAGGAGCCAGCAGCTCTACACGGAACAGGAGAGTGTCGCCAGGTACTACCTTCTTGCGGAACTTCACGTCGTCTATCTTCATGAAGTAAGTGCTCCAGCGTTCAGGCTCTTCCAACTGGTTGAGCACCAACAAGCCTCCACACTGTGCCATGGCTTCTACCTGCAGCACACCAGGCATGACAGGCTCTTCAGGGAAGTGACCCTGGAAGAATGGCTCATTGCTTGTTACGCTCTTTACACCAACGATGCTGGTTGGACCCATGGCTATCACCTTGTCTACCAACTGCATTGGGTAACGGTGGGGTAGAAGCTGTCGGATGCGTATGTTGTCCATAACCGGCTCCTCGTTAGGATTGTAGATAGGAGCCTGAATCTCGTGCTTGCGAATCTCCTTGCGCATCAGGCGGGCAAACTTATTGTTGATGGTATGACCAGGACGGGTAGCGATGATGCGACCCTTGATAGGCTTACCGATAAGAGCCATGTCGCCGATAATGTCGAGAAGCTTATGACGTGTGCATTCGTTCTCCCACTGCAGAGGTCGGTGCTGGATATAGCCCAACTTGTTGGCATCCATGCGAGGAACCTTAAGATGGTCGGCGAGTTGGTCAAGCTGAGCCTGCTCTACCTGGCGCTCATAAATCACAATGGCATTGTCGAGGTCGCCACCTTTGATCAGGTTGGCTTGCAGCAATGGCATGATGTCACGTACGAAAACGAAGGTACGGGCAGAAGCAATCTCCTCTGCGTATGTCTCCATCTTGTCGAGTGTAGCAAATTGACTGTTGATGAACTTGCTCTCGAACGAACACATGGCTGTGATACTGAAGTCTTCGTCTGGCAGGATAGTGATGACCGAACCTCTTTCGTCTTTCACCTCTATCTTATGACGGATGATATAGTAGTCTTTCTCTGCATTCTGCTCCTGTATGCCCACGCTCTGAATCTTTTCTACGTACAAAGCAGCTGAACCATCGAGAATAGGGAATTCTGGACCATTTACCTGAATCAGACAGTTGTCGATGCCGAGCGCATAAAGAGCAGACATACCATGCTCTATGGTGCTTACTCGCACATCACCTTTGCCAAGCACTGTTCCACGCTGTGTTTCTACTACGTTCTCAGCTACTGCCTGGATGACTGGCTGGTCTTCGAGATCGATACGCTGTATTTTATAACCGGTATTCTCTGCTGCAGGATTGAAAGTTACAGTGAGACTTAATCCTGTGTGCAAGCCTTTTCCACAAAGTGAGAAACTGCCTTTCAGAGTCTTTTGTTTTGACATAATTATATTATTTTTTAGGCACGGATTACACGGATTTTTTCTTTTTTTCGGATGCCTTAGTGGCGTTACACTCTGTGTGTCATCTGTGTCATTCGTGCCTTGTTATTTCTATTACTTCTTTTTCAGTTCTTCCACCTGCTTCTTCAGGTCGTTGAGTTCCTTGTACATATCGGGCAGGCGACGGAAGATGGCCTGTGACTTGAAGTATGAACGCTGCTCCATAGGAGGTGTGCCGATGAGCTGCTGTCCGCTCTTCAGACTTCCAGGAACACCACTCTGTGCACCGAGGAACACCTTGTCGCCAATAGTGATGTGACCTGCAATACCTACCTGACCGCCAAACATACACCACTGGCCCACCTTGGTGCTTCCTGCGATACCTACCTGAGAAGACATCACGGTGTTCTCGCCAATATCAGTGTTGTGAGCTATCTGAACGAGGTTGTCGAGTTTCACACCCTTACGGATATAGGTACTACCCATTGTAGAACGGTCAACACAAGTGTTGGCACCTATCTCTACATCGTCCTCAATGGTGACAATGCCTATCTGAGGAATCTTGTCGTAACCTTCGGGACCAGGTGCAAAGCCGAATCCATCGGCACCTATTACACAGCCTGCATGAAGAGTTACGTTGTCGCCCAACTTGCAGCCATGATAAACAGTCACGTTAGGATAGATGAGTGCGTTCTTTCCTACCTTGACACCTTCGCCAATGTAGGCATGAGGATAAATCTGGCTGCCTTCGCCCACCTCAGCTCCATCGCTGATATAAGCAAAAGCTCCTACGTAAACACCCTCGGCTACCTTAGCCTTGGGAGAAACGAAAGCCAATGGATCTATGCCAGTCTTCTTAGGCTTCATTGATTCATACATCTGCAGAAGTTTTGCCACGCATTCGTAGGCATTCTTTACGCGAATCAATGTTGTGGAAACGGGCTTTTCCAGTTCTACACTCTCGTCTATCAATACGACAGACGACTGAGTGTCGTATACATAATGCGTATATTTGGGATTTGAGAGGAAAGAAATAGCACCTTTCTTACCTTCTTCAATTTTTGCAAAGGTATTGACGATTGCATTCTCGTCACCTTCTACGTGCCCTTGTACAAACTGGGCTATTTGTTTTGCGGTAAACTCCATATTTGTTTGTTTTCAATGATTGTTATTAGCCAGTTAGCTCCTTATTGCTTGCAAATATAGCAAAAAAGATTTATAAACTTGTAATTAAATCGTAATATTTTGCTTTTTGGCTTGCAAACATACACTTTTTAGGCGCAATGTGCCCTGAAAAGAGGTACTTTGCGCCATAAAAGGTAGTCGTTTTTTATGAAAGCTTGGCTAATTCTTCTGCCATCTGCTCTTGCAATTCCTTGGCCTTGATGCCAGCAGTCTCGGCAAAGTCCTCACCGTTGCTGGCATAGATAATGCCACGTGAAGAGTTGACCAGCAGACCGCAGTCCTTGATGATGCCATACTTGCACACTTCCTGCAGACTGCCTCCCTGTGCACCTACGCCAGGAACAAGGAGGAAGTGGTTAGGAGCGCATTTGCGGATATCGGTGAACATGCTGCCTTGTGTGGCTCCTACGACATACATCATGTTCTCGTCGTTTCCCCATTCCTGACTCTTTGTCAACACTTTCTCGAAAAGACGCTGACCGTCCTTGTCTTCTGTGAGCTGGAAGTCGTGGCTGCCCTTGTTGCTTGTCAACGCCAGCAGGATGACCCATTTTCCCTCATATTCCAAGAATGGTTTCACAGAGTCTTCGCCCATATAAGGAGCTACTGTGAGAGCGTCGAGCTTATACTCTTCGAAGAATGTGCGGGCGTACATCTTTGATGTGTTGCCGATGTCACCTCTTTTGGCGTCGGCGATGATAAAGTGATGAGGATAGTGCTCGTTCAGATAAGCGATGGTCTTATCGAAAGCTATCATGCCTGCCAGTCCCATGCTCTCATAGAAAGCCAGGTTGGGTTTGTAAGAAACACAGTAGGGAGCTGTGGCATCAATGATGGCCTTGTTGAAGGCGAAGATAACATCTTCAGTCTTTTCATACTGTTTGGTAAGGTGCTCAGGCACTTTCTTGATATCGGTGTCGAGACCTACGCACAAGAAACTTTTCTTGGCGAATATCTGTTCTACAAGTTCTTTTCTGTTCATAATTCTACAATTCTGTTTCTTTCAGTTTTTCTGCATTCTCGGCTACGGTCAGGGCATCTATCATGCCTTGTATGTCGCCTCCGAGGAATCCACTCAGGTCATGGGTGGTATAACCGATACGGTGGTCGGTGACACGTCCTTGAGGGAAGTTGTATGTACGAATCTTGGCGCTACGGTCTCCCGTCGACACCAGACTTTTGCGTCGGCTGGCAATATCGTCGATGTACTTCTGGTGTTCGCGGTCGTGAATGAAGGTGTACAGACGGCTCAAGGCACGTTCCTTGTTTTTAGGCTGGTCGCGAGTTTCGGTACACTCTATGAGGATTTCTTCCACCTCACCCGTGTTAGGGTTCTTCCAGGGGTAGCGAAGACGTACACCGGACTCCACCTTGTTGACATTCTGACCACCGGCACCACTCGAACGGAATGTATCCCACTTAATATCACCCTCGTTGATGTTTACCTCAAACTTGTCGGCTTCGGGCAGTACGGCTACTGTAGCAGCACTGGTATGCATACGGCCCTGAGTTTCTGTGGCAGGAACTCGCTGTACACGGTGTACGCCCGATTCATATTTCAGTGTGCCATAAACGTCAGCTCCGCTAACAGCAAAGTCGATTTCCTTGAATCCGCCAACAGCACCTTCTGATACAGAAGTCACGCTGACAGTCCATCCCTTTGACTCGCAGTATTTCTTGTACATATTGAAGAGGTCGCCAGCAAAGAGTGCGGCTTCGTCGCCACCAGCTCCGCCACGAATTTCCATTTGTACGTTCTTGGCATCTTCTGGGTCTTTTGGCACAAGGGCAATCTTTATCTCTTCCTCAATCTGGGGCTGTAGGGTCTCGTTCTCATTGAGCTCCTCGCGTGCCATCTCTTTCATGTCAGGGTCGCTCTCATTGGCGAGAATGTCCTTGGCTTCCTTGATGGCGTTGAGGCAGTCGATGTAGCGCTTGCGTGCCGCCATGATGTCGCCCAAGTCTTTGTATTCCTTGGTCAACTTCACGTATCGGCTCTGGTCTGCTATCACATCAGGGTCGGTAATGAGGGTGCTGACTTCCTCGTATCGGCTCTCCAAGCCTTCTAATTTCTGTAGTATATTGTTGTTGTCCATCGTTATTTAAACTCTTAGTATTCGAAAGTTCCGAACTCGCTCTTGATAGTCAGGCTGCGTTTGCCTTCCTCGATATGTCCCACTACCTGAGCATCGATATTGAAGCTCTTGCTGATGGCGATAACCTTCTCTGCAACCTCAGGACGCACATAGATTTCCATACGGTGACCCATGTTGAATACCTGATACATTTCCTTCCAGTCGGTACCAGAGCAGTCGTGGATGGCCTTGAAGAGAGGTGGAACAGGGAACATGTTGTCCTTCACAACCTTGCAGTTCTCGTTTACGAAATGTAGCACCTTGGTCTGTGCACCGCCTGTGCAGTGTACCATACCATGTATTTCGGGACGCAGTTCGTCCAACAGTTTCTTGATAACAGGAGCATAGGTGCGGGTAGGAGAGAGAACCAGTTCGCCAGCATTGACAGGAGCGCCTTCCACCTCGTCGGTCAGTTTGTATTTGCCACTGTATACCAGTTCCTCGGGTACTGCATGGTCGTAGCTCTCTGGGTAGTTCTCTGCCAGATACTTGGCGAAGACATCATGGCGGGCAGAGGTAAGTCCGTTGCTTCCCATTCCGCCATTGTATTTCTTTTCGTAGGTAGCCTGACCTGTAGAAGAAAGACCTACGATGACATCACCTGGCTGTATGTTGGCATTGTTGATGACTTCACTTCTCTTCATGCGGCAGGTTACTGTTGAATCTACTATGATAGTGCGAACCAAGTCGCCTACGTCAGCAGTCTCTCCTCCTGTAGGATAGATGCCAATGCCCATGTTGCGCATTTCGCTCAGGAGTTCGTCAGTACCATTGATAATGGCAGAGATGACTTCTCCAGGTACGAGCATTTTGTTGCGTCCAATGGTAGAAGACACCAAGATGTTGTCTACGGCTCCCACGCAGAGGAGGTCGTCAGTATTCATTACCACAGCATCCTGTGCAATACCTTTCCATACAGAAAGGTCGCCAGTCTCCTTCCAATACATGTATGCCAAGCTCGATTTTGTGCCGGCGCCGTCGGCATGCATGATGTTGCAATACTCAGGGTCGCCTCCCAAAATGTCGGGAATAATTTTGCAGAAAGCCTGTGGGAAGATTCCCTTGTCAATATTCTTGATGGCATTATGCACATCTTCCTTGGCGGCACTCACACCGCGCATCATATATCTGTTGTTGCTCATAATCAATTGATATAAAAAGAAAATAATTTAGAATTATATATTGTCTGCAGAGAGTGGATGCTATTCCTGATGCCAGAAGTCCCATGATGCAAAGGCTTGCAGAAGCAACATTTCCAAACCGTTCTTCACGGTGGCTCCTTGCTCTTTGCCTTTCTTCATGAAGAGGGTCTCGTCAGGGTTGTAGATGAGATCGTAGAGCAGGGTGTGGCTGTCCATAGCCTCGTAGGGAAGTTCGGGACATTCGTCTGTATGTGGATACATTCCTACAGGGGTACAGTTTACGATTACGTTGTACTCCTTGATAATCTCTGGTGTTATTTTGTCATACTGTATGGTTCCAGGGCGCTCGAATCGGCTCACGTAGACGGTCTCGAGTCCAAGAGATTTCAGTCCATAGTTGATGGCTTTGGATGCGCCGCCAGTACCTAAGATAAGGGCTTTCTTATGGCAAGGCTCCAGGAATGGCTCAATGCTGCGGGTGAATCCAATGACATCGCTGTTGTAGCCTTTCAACTTGACGTCATTTCCTTTGTGTTCCACCTTGATGACATTGACAGCTCCGATGGCAGTAGCCTCGGGGCTGATGAAGTCGAGGTAGCTGATAACCTTTTCCTTGTAGGGGATCGTGACATTGAGTCCTTTCAACTCGGGTGTGGTGTCCAAGATTTCTGTCAGGTCTTCGATGTGTGGTATCTCGAAGTTGATGTACTTGGCATCAATTCCTTCGTTCTCAAATTTCTCGTTGAAGTAGTTTCTTGAGAAGGAATGTCCCAGCGGATAACCTATAAGTCCATATTTGTCCATAATATCCTTGTTTTGTATTGTTCTTTATCGTTGCACTCTGTTTATTTTGTTGCGAAATACATGGTGCAGATTCCGAAAGTCAGTCTTTTGAATTCTGTTTTGGAAAATCCTGCTTTCCTAAGCACTTCCATCATTGTCTCTCCCTGAGGGAAAGCCTCTATGGTAGCTGTAAGATAGCTGTAGGCGCTTTGGTCTTTGGAAATCAGCTTGCCATAAATGGGCAGTACGGTGTGTGAATAGATGCGGAAAAGCTGTTTCATAGGGAAGCGGACGGGTGACGTCAGTTCCACTATGCTCAGATGTCCGCCCTTCTTCAGTACGCGGTGCATCTCTCTGAGACCTTGGTCCAGACTCTGGAAATTGCGTATGCCGAAAGCTGCTGTCACGGCATCGAAGGTGTTGTCGGGAAACGAGAGGTTCAGGCAGTCTTCTTTCTGGAAGGAGATGATGTGTTCCAACTTCTCTCTTGCCACCTTTTCCTTGCCTATCTTCATCATGCCCTCCGAGATGTCTGTGCCGATGAGTTGCAGTGGGTGCAGCATTTGTGCCGACAGGATAGCGAAGTCGCCTGTGCCTGTGGCTATGTCGAGCATTTTCTGAGGTCTGAAAGGTGCCAGCTGCTTGATGGCCTTCTTCCTCCAGCCTTTGTCTATGTCCCACGAGAGTCTGTGGTTGAGGGTGTCGTAGGTGGGGGCGATGTTGTCGAACATTTCCTCTACCAGTTTCCCTTTATCGCCTTGTCCTTCGTAGGGTTTTATTTTCTCTTGCTTGTACATGCCTCGCGCGTACCTTATATTATATATAGAATATTACTGTATAGTATGAGTTACGGAATGTCGGTCGAAAGACTGCCGTTCCGTAACTCTTCTTGTTGTCTTCAGCTTACTTCTTGTGTGAAGCGAGCCACTCGCTGACGTTCTTCTCGATTCGTGCGGCAATGTCGCCTTCCTCGGTAGCTTTGTCGAACTTCTCGCCTGTGATGTGCTCGTACAATTCGATGTAGCGCTCGCTTACGCTCTCTGCATACTCATCGGTAATCTCAGGCATGGTCTGTCCTGGCTCGTTCATGAAATTGTGCTCGATGAGCCACTGGCGTACAAACTCCTTAGAGAGCTGGCGCTGAGGCTCGCCCTTCTCGAACTTCTCCTCGTAGCCGTCAGCATAGAAATAGCGGCTTGAGTCTGGAGTGTGAATCTCGTCGATGAGATACACCTTGCCGTCGCGCTTGCCAAACTCGTATTTTGTATCTACGAGGATGAGGCCCTGCTTGGCAGCAATCTCCTGTCCGCGCTGGAAGATGCGGCGTGTGTAGTCTTCCATGACTGCATAGTCTTCTGCGCTAACGATACCCTGTGCGATAATCTCTTCCTTAGAGATGTTCATGTCGTGTCCCTCGTCAGCTTTGGTTGTAGGAGTGATGATTGGCTCTGGGAAACGCTGGTTCTCGCGCATACCCTCTGGCAGTTTCACGCCACAGATCTCGCGACAGCCCTTCTGGTATTCTCTCCATGCGCTACCTGTAAGGATAGAGCGGATGATCATCTCTACACGGAAACCCTCGCACTTCAGTCCTACGGTCACCATAGGGTCGGGCGTAGCCAGCTTCCAGTTAGGACAAATGTCTGTTGTTGTATCCAGGAACTTGGCTGCAATCTGGTTGAGCACCTGTCCCTTGAAAGGAATGCCTTTAGGCAACACAACGTCGAATGCCGAGATTCGGTCAGTGGCGACCATCACGAGGATATCGTCGTTAATGTCATACACATCACGTACTTTTCCGTGGTAAACACTCTTTTGTCCATCAAAATGGAAATCTGTCTTTGTTAAAGCTTTCATTTTACGTTGAAATTTGAACTTTGAAATTTAGACTCGATGATATGGTTTTCCATTTCATTTCGTCCATTCTTAAATTCTAATTATTTTGTATTCTCTTTTTCTGCTAATCTTGCTTCCCGTGCCTCAGCCCGTTCCTTGTCATAGTTGTCGTAGGCGTTGACGATACGAGTAACCAGTTTGTGGCGCACGATGTCTTTCTGGCCTAAGTTCACTACTCCTATGCCTTCAACTCCTTCCAGAATCTTGAGCGCTTCTTTCAGTCCGCTTCTCTGGTCGCGCGGCAAGTCTATCTGTGTCATGTCACCCGTGATGATCATCTTGGTGTTGGTGCCCATACGGGTGAGGAACATACGTATCTGCTGTGAGGTGGTGTTCTGTGCCTCGTCGAGGATGACTATAGCATCACTTAGGGTGCGTCCACGCATAAAAGCCAGGGGTGCTATTTGTATGATGTGCTTCTCCATCATGTCCTGCAGTTTCACGGCAGGTATCATGTCTTCGAGCGAATCATAGAGTGGTTGCAGGTATGGGTCTATCTTGTCCTTCATGTCGCCTGGCAGGAATCCCAATTTCTCGCCAGCTTCGACGGCAGGTCTTGAAAGGATGATCTTCTTGGCCACTTTGTCCTTCAGGGCCCTTACGGCAAGGGCGATGCTGAGGTAGGTCTTTCCTGTACCGGCAGGTCCTACGGCAAACACCATGTCGTTCTTCTCGTAGGCATCAATAAGTTTTTGCTGGTTCTCGCTTCGGCTCTTGATGGGCTTTCCGCTGATGCTATATACCAATACTCCCTTCACGGTGTCGGCTTTGGTCTGTTTTCCCTTCACGATGTCGAGGATATCTTCCTCTGTCAGGGTGTTGTACTTGAGCAGATGTATCCTCATACGTTCTATCTCTTCTTCGGCTTTTGCCATTTCCTCTTCGTCGCCGAGCACACGCAACACATTGTCACGTGCCACGATACGCAACTTAGGATACAGCGACTTGATCATCTGCAAGTGAGCGTTGTTCACTCCGTAGAACATCACTGGGTCTACATCTTCGAGTACTATATGCTTCTCTATCAAAACCTTTTTATATCAATTTTTTTGTTCAAAGATATGTAATATATAACACGGTGCAAAAGTAATCATTTTCCACGACATGAGCAAATTAATACTCCCAAAATCGAGCCTTAAATATCAAAAAACAGTAGGCTAAATGATAAATAATTAAAAAAATGTATTGTGAGTGTCTTTTTGCGGAATGTCGATGGCTCTAATTCATTCCTTTTTACTACCTTTGCATGAAAATAAAGAACGACACATAGAAAATGAAGCTATCCAAGAATAAGTTTTTGAAAGGTTTTGTGGCAGCAACATTGTTGCTAGCCCTGGTACGCCTTGTCTTCCCGAGTGTGGCACAACCCTTGGCTCACAAGTCGGTGGCGCAGGCCGACACGGCAGTTGTCGACAGTATCGACACTACGGCGGTAGAGAGGATGAAGCCTTCTGTATTTTTCGATTCCAAGGGACAGGTGGTGAAACATCGTATTTTCTCGGTCCCTCATTTTGGCAATACCTTTCCCGATCAGAATGATGTGCAGCTTCTTGCTGCCAATAAGTATGGAGTAAGTCCGGTGCAAAACCGTGAAGAGGCTGAGCACAGCAAGGGCAAACTGGTGTATGTGGGCAGTAACCCTTATTTCTATGTTGATAAGTTGAACAACAGCATTCCTTATCTTGTGCCACGTGCCTCGGTGTTGCTTCAGGATATTGGCAAGGCTTATTTCGACTCGTTGCAGATCAAGGGCATTCCGCTCCATAAGATTATCGTCACCAGTATCCTGCGTACCAAGGACGATGTGGCGAAACTGCGTACACGCAACAGTAATGCCACCGAGAACTCGTGTCATCTCTATGGTACAACCTTTGATGTGTGTTACAACAGGTATAAGACCGTGCAGACGGCAAGCGAACCTCGGCGTGAGGTGCGCAACGACTCCTTGAAATGGGTGCTCAGCGAGGTGTTGCGTGACATGCGACAGGCCAACCGCTGCTTGGTGAAGTACGAGGTGAAGCAGGGATGCTTCCATATTACGGTGAATTAATGAGGTGGAGTTGCTTGTTTCTTACCATGAAGTGGTGAGGGCGGGTCTTCATTGTCTCCCTATAAATGATGATTTTCAGTATAGAATGTGAGTAGAGAAAGAAATATTTGCGGCTTTTCATTGTCATTTCAGAAAATATGCGTAACTTTGCAACCTCAATCAGGCAAGATACCTTTTTCCGGTCTTTTGCAGAGATAAAAAATAGTATTAATCACAATATAAGGATAAGAAGAAAGAATGATAATACAAAAGTTCAATAAGCGTATCGTTAGAGGCTTCATGCAAGGCGGCTTTGCGACTTGTTGGATATAAACCCGGGCACTTTTGTGTTCGGGCTTTTTTTGTTTATTTGTTAATTTATTAAATATTTACCGATTATGAGAAAAGAATGGAGAGGTTTCAAAGGAAACAAGTGGCAAACGGAAGTCAACTTGCGTGACTTCATTCAGAACAACTACACCAGCTACGACGGCGATGAGTCGTTCTTGGCAGAACCTACCCAGGCTACAGACACCCTTTGGGGAATGTTGAAGGAACTCCAGAAAGAGGAGCGTGCCAAGGGTGGTGTGCTGGATATGGAGACCGAGGTAGTATCTGGATTGACAGCATATGGTGCTGCTTATATCGGCGAGGGTACCAAGGACTTGGAGAAGGTGGTAGGTCTGCAGACCGACAAGCCTCTGAAGCGTGCCTTTATGCCTTACGGTGGTATCAAGATGGCAGAGCAGGCTTGTACTACATACGGCTATGAGCCATCAGAGAAACTGCACGAGATCTTCCACAAATATTGCAAGACTCACAATGATGGTGTCTTCGATGCTTACACTCCCGAGATGAAGCTCGTTCGCCACAATCATATTCTTACTGGTCTGCCTGACACATACGGCCGTGGCCGTATCGTAGGTGACTATCGTCGTGTGGCTCTTTATGGTATCGACTTCCTGATTCAGGAGAAGCAGAACGACCTTGCCAACATGGGTGACCATGAGATGATCGACGAGGTGATTCGTCTTCGTGAGGAAGTTTCTATGCAGATCAAGGCTCTCAAGGGCTTGAAGGAGATGGCTGCCAGCTATGGTTTTGATATCAGCCAGCCTGCTCAGAATGCACGTGAGGCTGTGCAGTGGCTCTATTTCGGCTACCTCGGTGCTGTGAAGACCCAGAATGGTGCTGCCATGTCGGTAGGTCGTATCTCTACCTTCCTCGACATCTACTTCGAGCGCGATTTCCAGGAGGGAACTCTTACTGAGGCTGATGCGCAGGAGCTGATCGACCATCTGGTGATGAAGTTCCGTATGGTGAAGTTCGCCCGTATTCCATCTTATAACCAGCTCTTCTCTGGTGACCCAGTATGGGCTACACTTGAGGTGGGTGGTATTGGCCAGGATGGCCGTTCTATGGTTACCAAGAACGACTTCCGTTTCCTTCACACATTGGAGAATATGGGTCCTTCGCCAGAGCCTAACCTGACTGTATTGTACAGTTCTCGTTTGCCTAAGGGCTTTAAGCACTATGCTTCTTTGATTTCTGTGAAGACAAGTTCTATCCAGTACGAAAATGACGATGTAATGCGCCCTGTATGGGGTGACGATTATAGCATCTGCTGCTGTGTGTCTGCCACACAGACCGGTAAGGAGATGCAGTTCTTCGGTGCTCGTGCCAACTTGGCCAAGTGCTTGACCTATGCTGTTTCTGGTGGCGTTGATTCCAAGACTCGTGAGCAGTGTGGTCCTAAATACCGTGCTGTAGAGGGCGATGTACTTACTTACGAAGAGTTCATGCCTCGCTTTATGGACATGATGGACTGGTTGGCTTCTGTTTATGTGAAGACTTTGAACCTGATCCACTACATGCACGATAAGTACTTCTACGAGGCAGCCGAGATGGCGCTCATCGATACTGACGTCCGTCGTACATTTGCAACAGGTATTGCGGGTTTCAGTCATGTGGTAGACTCTATCTCAGCCATCAAGTATGCTAAGGTGAATATTATTCGTGATGAGACGGGTTTCCCTCTCAGCTTCAAGACCGAGGGCGACTTCCCACGTTATGGTAACGATGATGAGCGTGCCGACGAGATTGCAGTATGGCTTCTGAAGACCTTCATGAACATGATCAAGAAGTATCATACTTATCGTGATTCTGAGCCTACTACCTCTATCCTTACCATCACGTCCAACGTGGTTTACGGTAAGTTTACCAGCAACATGCCTGATGGTCGTCCTGCTGGAGCTCCTTTGGCACCTGGTGCCAACCCATCTTACGGTGCCGAGAAGAACGGCCTGTTGGCTTCGCTCAACTCTGTGGCTAAGTTGCCTTACGAGTATGCTCTTGATGGTATTTCCAATACTCAGACCATCAGTCCTGGTGCTCTCGGTCATAACGACGAGGAGCGTGCCCAAACTTTGGTTGGCGTGATGGATGGTTACTTTAACCAGGGTGCTCATCACCTGAATGTCAACGTATTTGGCGTAGACAAGTTGATGGATGCCATGGAACATCCAGAGAAGGAAGAGTATCAGAACTTCACAATCCGTGTGAGCGGTTATGCAGTCAAGTTCATCGACCTGACTCGCGAGCAGCAGCTTGACGTGATTGCCCGTCAGGCTCACGAAAAACTCTAATGAGAAGTTTTTGTAAAAGAAATCATCTATATAGCCCAGGCTCTGAGAGTCTGGGCTTTCTTTTTCTCTGACTTCCGAACATAAGAAAGTGCAGGCATTATTCATGCAAGAAGTGGTCATTTGAAAACGTCAGATCACAGATTTAAAGCGCATGTTTATGCTGTATTTTTATGCAATAATAGCCTAAAAATCCTTTTCTAACTGGGAAACAGAATCCGTCTAACTGGAAAAATATTTTTTCCCAACTGGGAAATTATTTTTTCGCAGTTAAGTGGGGTAGGCTTTTGAATATATATGCAAAAGCTTTTGTGCTGTTTTTTTTCTTGTTTCACATGTTCGTACTATCGATAGTTGAGTATATGATAAATATCCTAAAAATTATAAAATTGCTGCATAAAAGTTGTATAAATGGAAATAAAGTACTAACTTTGCATAAAATAGAAAAGATATGACAAAAGGTTTCGTACATAGTGTGGAAAGTTTTGGCTCGGTAGACGGTCCAGGCATCAGGTTTTTGATATTCCTGCAGGGGTGTCCTATGCGCTGTCAGTTCTGTCATAACCCTGATTCCTGGAAGACAGGAATAGGTGAGGAGCGTACGGCTGACGAGTTGCTCGATCAGGCTGAGCGCTTTCGTGCATATTGGGGCGACAATGGAGGCATTACCGTTAGTGGAGGTGAGGCTCTGTTGCAGATAGACTTCTTGCTGGAGCTTTTCGAGAAGGCCAAACAGCGAGGCATAGGAACCTGCTTGGACACATCGGCTCAGCTATTTACTCGTAAGGCACCTTTCTTCGAGAAGTTTGAGCGTCTGATGGAACTTACCGATACGGTGCTGCTTGATATCAAGCACATAGATGATGAGGAGCATCGCAAACTGACGCGTCATAGTAACGCCAATATTCTGGATTGTGCCCGATATCTGAGTGAGATAGACAAACCTGTATGGATCAGACATGTGCTCATTCCTGGTATTACGGATAAGGATGAGTATCTTGTCAGGTTGCGCGATTTCCTGTCTACGCTTCATAACATAGAGCGTATAGAGGTGCTTCCTTATCATACGTTAGGAGTTTATAAGTACGAGAAATTAGGTATCGATTATCCTCTGAAAGACGTGCAGCCTCCTGCGGCAGAGCGAGTGGCGAATGCCAATGATATTCTGCAACAGGCATTGTAACTGGGCAATGGAGGTTAAATGCGGTTAAAAAGCAGTAAAACAAGAGAAAAAAGCTTTGAGAACTCACTAATTTGTGATAAATTTGCAATAAAGAAAACCGAAATGGAGAATGTGACGCAGCTGAGCATCTTTAATATATAAATTGTATACAACAACGATGATGGAGAAAAAAAACAAAGAAACTGAATTCAATCAATTTTGGGAGCAGCATCATAAGCAACTCATATTGAATGCACCCAAGGAACTGAGGGATGAGTATGTGGAGTCGACCCAGCTCAATTCTCCCTTGGACTGGTTGTGCTTTATCCTGCCCTTGGGCATTGGTATCCTTGTTCAGCCTTACATCAGGCTGGGGAGTGAAATCCTGTCGTGGCTTATCATGGTGGTGATAGTGGTAGTGCTGTTTGCCTTGATGCAGATGGTAAAGCCTTATATCAGCAAGAAGGAGTCTACCGCTCAGGTTGTCGAACGCATCAAGGAATATTACTATTCGATGTATCTGCAGCAGGGCAGTTTGGAGAACTTCAAGGCATGGCTGGGCTAACCCGTAGGCTGTTCTTTCAAAGAACGGTAGGGGTATCACACCAACATGAAGTCGCTCATGATGTCGTCTGAGATGTAGAGTCCTTTACGGGTAAGCGCCAGATGTCCATCTTTTATTACCATCTGCTGGCGGGCTATGTGCTTGTCTGCTTCAGTCATCAGGGTTCGGTAGAAAGAGTCGCCGAACTCTTTTTTTATATCTTCGAGTGTGATGCCGTCGATAGTACGCAAAGCTGTTGTTATCAGGTCATTGTATCTTGTCTCCTTGTTTAGAATTTCATGTTCCTGCTCTGTTCTTCCTTCTGTTATGGTCTGGATGTATTTGTGGATGTCGGCTGCATTCCAACTCCTCATCACCTCAGGCTTGCGTCTGTATGAGTGGGCAGCAGCTCCCAGTCCGATGTAGGGCACTTCATGCCAGTAACTGCTGTTGTGGCGTGAGCGGAATCCTGGTTTTGCAAAGTTGCTTATCTCGTAGTGCTCATATCCGGCAGCGGTCATTTTGTCGATAAGCATCTCGTACATTCGCAGGTAGGTGTCCTCGTCGGTTTCCTTTATCTTCTCTTGCTGCAGCAAGCGGTACAGGGTTGTGCCTTCCTCATACATCAGGCTGTATGCCGATAGGTGTTCGGCGTTCAGCGAGATGGCGTGCTCGATGTCCTGTTGCCATTCCTGGATGGTTTCGTTGGGGAATCCAAACATTAGGTCAATACTGATGTTGCCGATGCCGGCTTCCCGCAGCAAATGTATGGCATTCTCTACCTCTCGGGCATTGTGCCTTCTGTGCAGAAAGCGAAGGCGCTCATCCGAGAAAGTCTGGGCTCCCATGCTGATACGGTTGACGGGCAACTGGCTGAGAGTATGGCAGAGTGTAGGAGTGATGTCGTCGGGATTGCACTCCATGGTTACTTCCAGGTCTTTAACCATGCAGGAGCCATAATGCTGGCTGATGCCTTCGAAAATTTGCAAGAGTTGCTGACTGGTGAGCTGACTGGGTGTCCCTCCTCCTAAGTAGATGGTTTCTATCTGTGCAGGTTCGCCCAGGGCACGGTCGACGGTTCTCATTGCCATTTCCTTGCAGAGAGCGTCCACGTATGCCTCTCTCATTTTCAGGGATGTGGTGCTGTAAAAACCGCAGTAGATGCAGCGGCTCTCGCAGAAGGGAATGTGTATGTAAAGTCCAGCCATTGTTTTCTATATATAATAAGGTGTAAGCCTGTTTTTTTGCTTTAATTTGGTGCAAAATTACTAATATGTTTTAAAAGAAGTGAGTTTTGAGTGCTAAACTTTTTGTTTTTTGGGAAAAATTCACTATCTTAGTAGCCATAAAGCGGAGAAGAAACCACTTCGCCCTTTTGACAACTTAATGTATAACCCTTATTAAATCTATAGCGTCATGAGAGTATATCAGACAAATGAGATCAAAAACATCGCATTGTTGGGCAGTGCGGGTAGCGGCAAGACTACACTTGCCGAAAGTATGTTATTCGAAGCAGGCATTATCAAGCGTAGAGGCTCTGTAGAAGCGAAGAATACGGTGAGTGACTACTTCCCAGTTGAGTTGGAATACGGCTATTCGGTATTCCCAACTGTTTTTCATGTAGAATGGAACAACAAGAAGCTTAATATCATAGACTGTCCAGGAAGTGATGACTTCGTGGGAGGTGCTATTACTTCGCTCAATGTTACCGATCAGGCTGTGATTCTTATCAATGGTCAGTATGGTCCTGAGGTAGGTACACAGAATAACTTCCGCTACACAGAGAAGTTGGGCAAGCCTGTCATCTTCCTTGTCAATCAGCTTGATTCTGACAAATGTGACTTCGATAATATCGTGGCTACCATGCACGAAATCTATGGTTCTAAGTGTGTACAGATACAGTATCCTATCGAGACCGGTTCTGGCTTCAATGCTCTCATTGACGTGCTATTGATGAAGAAATATTCCTGGAAGCCAGAAGGTGGTGCTCCTGTCATTGAGGAGATTCCTGAAGAGGAGATGGACAAGGCCATGGAGTTGCACAAGGCCCTCGTTGAGGCTGCTGCCGAGAATGATGAGGGCTTGATGGAGAAATTCTTCGAGAGCGAGAGTCTTACCGAAGACGAGTTGCGCGAGGGCATCCGTAAGGGATTGGTAACCCGCAGCATCTTCCCAGTGTTCTGCGTTTGTGCTGGAAAAGATATGGGTGTGCGCCGCTTGATGGAATTCTTGGGCAATGTGGTGCCTTTCGTCAGCGAGATGCCAAAGTTGCACAATACCCGTGGTGAGGAGATTACTCCTGATGCTGCTGGTCCTGAAAGCGTTTACTTCTTCAAGACAGGTGTGGAGCCGCATATCGGTGAGGTAAGCTACTTTAAGGTAATGAGTGGTACGGTGAAGTCGGGTGATGACCTGACCAATGCTGACCGTGGAAGCAAGGAGCGTATCGGACAGCTGTATGCTTGTGCGGGAGCCAATCGTGTTCCTGTCGACAAACTCGAGGCGGGTGATATCGGTTGTACCGTGAAGTTGAAGGACGTGAAGACTGGCAATACGCTGAATGGCAAGGATACAGAGTGGCGTTTCGACTTCATCAAGTATCCTAACTCCAAGTACTCCCGTGCCGTAAAGGCTGTCAATGCTCAGGATACAGAGAAACTGATGGCTGCTCTCTTGAAGATGCGCCAGGAGGATCCTACATGGGTAGTGGAGCAGAGTAAGGAGTTGCGCCAGGTGATCGTGCATGGTCAGGGCGAGTTCCACTTGCGTACATTGAAGTGGCGCTTGGAGAACAATGAGAAGTTGAACATTGTCTTCGGGGAGCCTCGTATTCCTTATCGTGAGACCATTACCAAGAAGGCTCGTGCCGAGTATCGACATAAGAAACAGAGTGGAGGTGCCGGACAGTTTGGTGAGGTTCACCTGATAGTGGAGCCATATGCAGAGGGTATGCCTGATCCAACCTCATTCACCTTCAACGGACAGGAGTTCAAGATGAACATCAAGAGTCGCGAGGAAGTTTCATTGGAGTGGGGTGGTAAGTTGGTATTCCTCAACTCTGTGGTAGGTGGTGCCATTGATGCACGTTTCATGCCTGCTATCCTCAAGGGTATTATGGACTGTATCGAGCACGGTCCTCTGACAGGCAGCTATGCCCGCGATGTGAGAGTTATCGTTTATGATGGCAAGATGCATCCAGTAGACAGTAATGAGTTGTCGTTCATGCTGGCAGCCCGTCATGCCTTCAGCGATGCTTTCAAGCAGGCCGGTCCTAAGATTCTTGAGCCAATTTATGATTTGGAGGTTTATGTTCCTGCCGATTTCATGGGCGATGTGATGAGTGACTTGCAGGGCCGCCGTGCTCTTATCATGGGTATGGACAGCGAGGCTGGTTATCAGAAGTTGAGTGCGAAGATTCCGTTGAAGGAACTTTCCAACTACTCTATCTCTCTGAGTTCGCTCACAGGTGGACGTGCTTCTTTCACTACCAAGTTTGCAAGTTACGAGCTTGTTCCTAATGATATTCAGGGCAAGTTGATAGCTGAACACGAGGCAGAATTGGCTAAAGAGGCAGAGTAATAGTTAGTGGATAAAATAAATAATAAGAAGAAAGAGGACATGCAGATTGTTGCATGTCCTCTTGTTCTTTCTTGTCGAAAGAGCATCTGTAATTACGATAGGCACTTTTGTTGGTTCAGATAAGTGCTTATCAGTAATTATCATACATTAGTATTGTTAATAATATTAAATTACGAATAAATAATTAACGACAATCTGTTAATCGTTTAAGAAATTTGTCTATCTTTGCTGCCATGAAGAAGAAAACAATTTGGACTATTGCCATCATCATGGGCTTTTCGTTCTTGGCTTTGCTTTTCCTTCAACTGAGTTATATTCAGGAGATGGTAAATATGAAGAAAGAACAGTTTGACGAGTCGGTCAACAGAGCCCTGTATCAAGCTTCAAGAAACTTGGAGTTGAACGAGACGTTGCGCTATTTGGAGAAAGACGTCAATGAGACTGAGCGCAGAGCCACTCGGAAAGACTCTGTGGGTACAAGGAGCGGGCAGCTTGATGGCACAGTTCAGCATTCACATCAGTATTCGGTGACAGGTAAGGACGGTACTGTCTATTCTTCTTTCGAACTGAAGACCATAGCTACCAATCCTGCTCAGATGCCAAAGGCCATGATTCTGCGAAGCGACAAGAACTCCTTGCACGAGACCCAGAAGTCATTGCAGGAGATTGTCAAGAATAGATATGTTTACCAGAAAGCGTTGCTCGACGAAGTGGTTTACTCCATTCTCTATTCGGCGTCAGACAAGCCTTTGAAGGAACGCATCAACTTCAAACAGCTCGACCAGGACCTCAAGGCGGAAATGATGAATAATGGTATCAACATTCCTTATCATTTCACGGTGAGCACACAGGATGGACGCGAGGTTTATCGTTGTCCTGACTTTTCAGAAGAGGGTGAGGAATACAGCTATTCGCAAGTACTGTTCCGCAATGATCCTCAGTCTAAGATGGGCGTTGTGAAGGTGCATTTCCCTGACATGAACAGTTATATCTTCTCGAGTGTGCGCTTCATGATACCAAGTATCATCTTTACATTGGTGTTGCTGATCACCTTCATCTTCACCATTGTGGTAATATTCCGACAGAAGCGTTATACGGAGATAAAGAACGACTTTATCAACAATATGACACATGAGTTGAAAACGCCTATAGCCAGCATCAGTCTGGCTGCCCAAATGCTCAACGACTCTTCGGTATCAAAGAGCGAACAGATGCAGAAACACTTGGGTACGGTCATCAATGACGAGTCAAAGCGACTGCGCTTCCTGGTAGAGAAGGTTTTGCAGATGAGCATGTTCGACCGCAAAAAGGCTGTGTTCAAGAAGAAGGAACTTGACCTCAACGAGATGGTGGAGAATATAGCCCATTCGTTCTCATTGCGTGTAGAGCATACGGGCGGAAAGGTGTATACCGATATCGAGGCAGTGGATTCCTCTATCTATGTGGATGAGGTACATTTCCAAAATGTAATCTTCAACCTGATGGATAATGCTGTGAAGTATCGCAAACCAGGTGAGGCGCTTGATATCACGATGAAGACGTGGAACGACGATCAGCATCTATATCTCTCCATCACAGATACGGGCTTGGGTATGAAGAAAGAGAATCTGAAGAAGATTTTTGATAAGTTCTACCGTGTTCATACAGGTAATGTCCACGATGTGAAGGGCTTCGGTCTGGGTCTGGCTTATGTAAAGAAGATAGTAGATCTTCATGATGGTGAGATCAAGGTGGATAGCGAGTATGGAAAGGGAACAACCTTTACTATCAAGCTGCCTGTGATTCATGATTGATAAAATAATGTGATTCATGATTGATAAAATAAACAGAATATTAATATTAAAGCTATAAGATTATGGAAGAGACAATTAAGATTTTGCTTTGCGAGGACGATGAGAACTTGGGTATGTTGCTTCGCGAGTATTTATTGGCAAAGGGATATGATACAACTTTGTGCCCCGATGGTGAGGCTGGTTACAGAGAGTTTACCAAAGGCAAGTTTGATATTGCCGTGCTCGACGTGATGATGCCAAAGAAGGACGGCTTCACCTTGGCACAGGAGATTCGTCAGGCTAATGCCGATATTCCAATCATCTTCTTGACAGCCAAGACACTGAAGGAAGATATCCTCGAAGGTTTCAAGATTGGTGCCGATGATTATATCACTAAGCCTTTCTCTATGGAAGAGTTGGTGCTCCGTGTAGAGGCTATCCTTCGTCGAGTACGTGGTAAGAAGAATAAGGAGTCAACTCTGTACCACATTGGTAAGTTTACTTTCGATACCCAGAAGCAGTTGCTTTCTGCAGGTGAGAAGCAGACTAAGTTGACCACCAAGGAGAATGAACTGTTGGCATTGCTCTGTTCTCATGCCAATGAGATTCTGCAGCGTGACTTTGCCCTGAAGACAATCTGGATAGACGACAACTACTTCAATGCTCGCTCTATGGATGTATATATCACCAAGTTGCGCAAGCACCTGAAAGATGATCCACAGATTGAGATTATCAACATCCATGGTAAGGGTTATAAGCTGATTACTCCTAACGAGGAATAAGTAATTTCTCTGTCACTAAGCTAAGGCTTTTGCTTGAGCGAATATACATATCCTGCTGTTCCTGCGACAATGAAAAAGAGTCCGGCGAACAGCAGGATGTTGTTTTTGATACCAAAGACGAAACTGGCAGCAAGCATGAGTACCCCCAGTACGATAAATGTCATACCCATGGATAAAAGTGCAGGCAAAAGTTGCTTGATTTTGTTTATTTTCATTATTTCAGTCCTCTTTTTATGATATAATAACCAATGAATTAAATATTTTCGGCAAAAGTACAAAAAATATTTGGTTATTTGAATAAAAAGTAGTAATTTTGCACCGCATTTCGTGGAAGAGGTGTTTTTTAGACACGGAATCTGTGGGTGCAACAATTTATTTAATAACATTTTAATTATCAAAAGTAGTATGAATCAATACGAAACCGTTTTCATTTTGACTCCCGTTTTGTCTGATGA
>OGRU01000034.1_pt1 | contig 117948 bp, 110 predicted proteins | sample 1553541 | NCBI WGS metagenome assembly OGRU01 (sample SAMEA2580068, study PRJEB22360) | human gut metagenome | biome: human gut; feature: human-associated habitat; material: faeces | place: Denmark | collected 2008/2010
TTGATGGTTGATGACAAGATTCCTGCAGGAGCTAAGCTTTACTAGGATAAAAAAATGAGTAATTTTTGGTGTAAATTTACGCATTTACGCCAATTTAAAATGGAAAGATATCTACAAAACTAGAGTAGAAATTGTATTGTGTGATACAGCTTCTACTCTTTTTCTATATCAACAAATGATACTATAATTTATTGAAGAAATAAATCATATATTGGACAATTCTTAAGAGGAGTTGTCTTTTCTTTTGTACTACATATTGTTTTTGCGTGTCATTAATTGCAGTGGTAAACTGAACTCAAGAAAAAAGTTAGCTTTATCTAACATTTTGAGGGTTGATTATGAAGTTCTATAAAAGTGGAGATCAAAGTAAACTAGTCATCTTTTTGTTTCCAGGCACTTGTTGCTTATATAGTAGTTTTGATCATGTGTTAGAAGGATTACATGCATATTTCTATACGGTGGCTGTTTCTTATGATGGTTTTGATCCAAATGAGAATACTCAATTTTATTCGATGGAAGAAGAGTGTGAAAAGATTGAAAAAGAAATAATGGATCATTATGGGGGAAGAATTAAGGCTGCTTATGGCTGTTCACTTGGAGGCAGCTTTGTTTCTTTGTTGATTCAAAGAAAAAGAATTCATATTGATCATGGCATTATTGGAAGTAGTGATATGGATGAGGTTGGAAAGGTGATGGCTACAATTCAGGCATCTATAGTAACGCCTATTATGTATAAAATGGTGCATACAGAAACACTTCCAAAACTTATGGAGAAAAAGATCGCACAAATGGATGATTCGAAGAAGAAATTGGTGAATGGATTTTTAGATATGTTTGGTTTAGGTGGTTCTTGGATCACAAAGAAGAGTATTTATAATCAGTTCTATTCGGATTTAGTGACAAAAGTACGACACAATATGGATGTTCCAAATACAAAAATTCATGTATTCTATGCGACCAAAATGGGTAAAAAATATGAAAAGAGATACTATACATATTTTAAGAATCCGGATATTCATCGATTTAATATGCAGCATGAAGAATTGTTTTGTTGCCACGCTAACAAGTGGATAGAAGAAGTAAGAAATGTTGTAATTGGAGATGTTGGATTATGAAATCAAAAATAGATATTACAGGTGTTTCAGAGACAATGCTTCAGACTTTATATGCCAGGGCAAAAGAAACGAATAGTCAAAATGCAAAAATCAAGGATGATATTGCCGTACATATTGTTGAAAATATAGATTATGATTTTTCTAAAGCTGATAAAGATAGTGCTATGAGTAGTGGTGTTATCGCAAGAACGATTGTATTGGATCGTATGGTCGAACAATATTTAAATGTTCATACAAATGCAGTTGTAGTAAATGTTGCATGTGGGTTGGATACTCGTTGTTACAGAATGAAAGGTAAATATCTTCGTTGGTATAATCTTGACTTGCCTCAAACTATGAAGATAAGGGAACAGTTTCTTATTGAAACAGGGCCAATGTATCAAATCGCAAAATCAGCTATGGATGATTCTTATATCCATGATATTGAGTATCATGGAGAAGATATTCTAGTGATCATTGAAGGGTTAACTATGTATTTAGACGAAAAAGAAGTGTTGAAGATGTTTTCTATTATTGAAAAATCCTTTAAAAAAGTAACTGTTCTTGTCGAAACTATGTCGCCTTTTGTAGTAAAGCATATGAAAGAAAAGTCGATAGATCAAAGTAATGCTAAATTTTTGTGGGGTGTAAAGAATGGAAATGAACTACAAAAGATTTTACCAGAATTTATTTTTGAAAAGGAAGTTAGTTTGATTGAAGGTATGAAAGAATTGCATCCTATTTATCATTTGTTTGGATGGATTCCATTGGTTCGAAATATTTCAAATAAAATTATAGTTTTGAAGAATAGGAGTTAATACGGATGAAGAAAATTCATTTTGAAGTACATACAGACGGATTCTATGGTGACTATTGGAAATGCAAAACGGATTCAGATTGTGCGATGATTGCCATGATTGGTGATGATTCCCAGGATTATTTGGCCCGTACATCTGTAAAATGGTTACATAAACTAGGATTAAATGTAATGACTATGTCACCCGCAAAAAAAGATTGTGGACATCATAATTATCCTTTAGAACGAATAGAGAATGCGATAAGATGGCTAAAAGTACATGGAAATAAGAAAGTTGGAATTGTGGGTGCATCCACTACAGGAACACTAGCACTTACGGCAGCTTCTTATTTTGAAGATATCACTTTGACAATTGGCTTAACTCCAAGTGATTTTATTTGGCAAGGCTTTATGCAAGGCAAAAAAGATGGTTGTAAAGAATGGCCAATCGAAGGGGAATCACTATTTTCTTATAGGGAAAAATCACTTCCATATATGCCATTTTGTTATAAACATCCTCAATATTGGCATGTGATTGAACAAGAAACAAAGCAAACGGGTGATATGATCAATTCTAGAAAGTTGTTTGATGATTCAGAAGCCGTTCATCCGATTTTGGAAGAAGAAAAAATCAAGATTGAAAAGATTCATGGAAAACTATTGTTGATTGGTGCTGAAGACGATGTGTTGTGGGATGCTGCAAAATACATTCGTCGCATGGAAGAACGAGAACATATATGCAAGTTAGAAGCTGTTGTGTATAAATATGGAACTCATTTTGTTTTTCCGGAAAGCATGTTAAAGATGATGCTTCCAATTGGTTCAGCAAGCTTTGTGAAATTTGCATTTCAATCCGCAAGAAAACATCCAAAGGAATGCCTTGAAACACGCATAGATATTGATGTTCGTATTAGGAATGCGATTGAAGAATGGAAAAAAGGTAAAGTAGGATATGTCGGATAAAATACAAAATGCGTATGAATCATCAAAGAATATTTATGATGATGTTTTAACACAGGGAAATATTTTCAGTAAGTTGTATATTAAATTATTTTGGAATGGTACGAATGATAATGATATAGCACAGAAAGTCTTATCATATATTCCAAATGATTTTTCAGGCAATCTTTTAGATGTTCCAGTCGGAACAGCTGTATTTACCCAACATAAGTGGATAGCTTTAAAAGATGCGCATATTACTTGTCTTGATTACAGTATGGATATGCTTGAACAAGCTAAGAAAAGATTTGATGGGTATACGCATATTAAATGTATTCAGGGGGATGTATCCAATTTAAAAATGAATGATGAATCCTATGATATTGTGGTTTCTATGAATGGATTTCATGCTTTTCCAGATAAGAAAAAGGCATTTCAAGGAACGTGGCGAGTTTTAAAACCAGGTGGTACCCTTATAGGATGTTTCTATATTAGGGGTAAATCTAAAAGAACAGATTGGCTTGTGAATCATATTCTTTCTAAGAAAGGATGGTTCACCCCACCATTTCAAACTGAGGAAGAACTTAGAAATATTCTAAAAGAGATGTACAAACAAATAGATCTTCACATAGATGGATCGATGGTATATTTTTGTTGCATAAAATAATGAGTTGAATGAAGGTGAGATTATGTTGTTTCAAACAGTAGGAAATGAATTGAATCCTGTTATTTTATTTTTTCATGCGATGGGTGTAACTGGAGAAAGTAGTATGCCAGTTGCCAAGAAATTAGCGGATAAATATTATTGTGTTCTACCCACTTCTACAGTATATTGTTCAAATCAAAAGTATCTAGGTAAAAGTGATGAGATACAACAGATTAAACGATTTTTAAGTGATCATGGGATCAAAGAGATTGAACTAGTAGTAGCATCTTCGATTGGTGCAGATCTTGCGATGGCATTTTTAACAGATGCAAAAATACCGGTTAAGCATATATTCTTTGATGGTGGTCAATTTGCACAGATTGGTAAGATAACACGTAGAATTATGGTTCCATTTTTATATGTGGCCATGAAAAGTTTGTATTGGACAAATGGGAAAACATTGAAGAAAATTATGTGGTGTGATGATGATACGATTAAGCCTTATTTTATTGAAGCCGGAAATAATTTGTCATATACAAATTTGAGAAAACAGATGGATGATAGTCTAGAAGATAAGCCATTTCCAAAATTATCAGAAGAGCTGCAGAAACATACATTCTGGGAATTTGGAAGTAAAGAAGATCATTTTAAATATCGAAATGCAGTGATGCAAGCCTATAAATATGGGAACTTTCCAGTTTTTGAGGGATTGAACCATATGGAGTATCAAATTCGGTATCCAGATGGATTTGCCAGAATGTTAGAAATGATTATTAAGACAGATCAATTACCTGAGTTGACATTTTGAAAGAAGGGATCAGATAAATGCATTGTTGTAGAGATTAATGTTGACTTGCTTCAAATGATGAAGCTAAGAAAAACACTTTAGTAGATCCTATTTCAAAGTCTCTTATATTTTGAAGAATATAAATATATGCAGGTTCATAATTATTAGAATGTTAAGGATAAGTGAAAAATGATAGATAATTATTTAAAAGAAACGGAGATGCTTGATTATTCCAATCCTGCAATTCAGGAATTGATTCAAAAGAAGAAGTGGAAGGAATTGGATGAATTTGAAAGAATCAAGGGAATATATAATTTTGTAAGAGATGATATCTTATTTGGATATAATGAAGATGATGCGATTTGTGCATCAAAAGTATTGTTTGATGGCTATGGCCAATGTAATACAAAAGGAACCTTATTTATGGCTCTTTTACGAGCTTGTCAGATTCCATGTAGAATTCATGGTTTCACAATTGATAAAAGACTTCAAAAAGGAGCCATGACAGGCTTAGTGTATCGGAGTGCGCCCCCAAATATCTTTCATAGTTGGGTGGAAATATATTTTGAGAATCAATGGATTGAGCTTGAAGGATTTATTTTAGATCAGGCATATCTTAAGAAATTACAGAATCAATTTCCAAATTGTAAAGGTGCATTTTGTGGATATGGTGTAGCCGTAAAAGATTTTAGAAATCCTACCATTGATTTTAATCGCAATTCTACATATATTCAAAGTGAAGGAATTACACAAGATTTTGGTGTATATGATTCTCCGGATGATTTACTAAAAGAACACCATCAACAAATGTCAAGGCTAAAAGGATTTGCCTATAGACATATAGGAAGGCATTTCATGAATCGTAATGTAAAAAAGGTACGTCAAAGATGAAATCAAAGAGAATGATTGTTGTAGTTGTTAGTAGTATAGTTTTATGTTTATGCTTATTCTTTATATTTCAAATTGAAAAAGACACAAGTACTTCTAATGAAGATTTAACATTGATTTATGAAGAGACAGTATCTCCAAATAAGGAATATGTTTCTAATAAAAAGGATATTGTGCATTATACAATTAAGATTTATCAAGAGGATAAGAATAAGGTTCAAGTTTATGCTGAATCGAATTCTCCTGTTTTTGAAAATACAAATTATTCAGTTGATTATAATCAAAAATTATCTAAATAAGATATTCAAATTAAATGGATGACACTTTCAGGAAGTACAGAACCTAAAGAGAATGATCAACTAGGTCTTGCGAATGTCAAAATATTAAAAGATGGAAGTGTAGTCAATGAGAAAGTCATTAGTTTTGTAGGTAAAGGTGTTAAGGCCATTACGGATGTAATTGGATAAAATAAGGGAGTGTGATTGTGTGAAAAAAATGATATTAGGCATTGCTTGGCAACTTATGGGGTTTCTTGGCTCAATAGCTATTTTGTGCTCAGCAACACTTCATCAATGTAATTATAACGGGATTACTGGAGTTTTAGGCAGTTTGTTGGGATTAGAATTAATAATCCCATTTATTATTTGTCTAACACTATTTATTTGTGGTTTAGTAGTCTGCTTCAAAGTAATAGAGGAGGAGTAAATTTCAATTTAAATACTTGACAAATCTCTATGGATAAGAATAATATAACAGTGTGATATAACACTGTTATATTTTATTTGATGGAGATTTATATGTCAGAAAAAGCCGAGAAAACTAGAGAGAAAATATTGGATACTGCCATCAAACATTTCTTAAGAGATGGATTTAGTGGTGCTTCTTTAAGAAGTATCGTGAAAGATGCTGGTCTTACTACAGGAGCATTTTATAAGTACTATCCAACTAAGGAAATGCTTTTTGATGCATTAATTGATCCGTATATAGAGCATATATATGAAATCTATGATGGAATATTGGTTGAATTTGAAAAGCTTTCTGCTCATGATCAGACAAACAATATGTCAAATGCAGCTACTGATGGAACAGATCAGATGATTGACTATATTTATGAGCATTATAATCATTTTAGATTATTGTTTGAATGTGGAGATAGTGGGAAATATGAAGCTTTTATTCATAATATGGTGAATAAAGAAATGAAGGCAACCAAGAAATATATGCAGATTATGAAGGAGTCTGGAATAAATTTATTAAAAGTTGATGAAAGTCTTATGCATATGATTTATACTGGTTTTTTCTCATCTGTACTGCAAATTGTTGAACATGATATGGATAAAGAGATAGCTAAGAAAAATGTTCATCAATTAAAAGAATTTAATACGGGTGGTTGGGAAAGACTTTGGAATATTCAATTTAAATAAGGTGGCAATTGCCGCCTATACTTTTAAAAGCATAGTTAGTTATGACTAATAATCAGGAGGGATTTGTATGGAAGAAAAGAAGAAATCTACAATGCGCTGGATCCTAGAGTGGGCTGGACAGAAAAGAATGGATTATGTATGGAGTGTTGTACTTGGAATAGGCAATGTGATGTTTAAGATTATTCCTTATTTTTATGTTGTGAATATTGTACAGATGTTCTTAGAAGGGAATAAAGATTTTAATACATATCTAAAAAATTCAATATGTATAGCTATTTCCTTTATTGTGGCCGAGCTTTGTCATTCACTCTCAACAACTCTTTCACATAAGGCAACATTTACTGTGCTTTCAAACATAAGAAAAGCATGTTTTGAAAAGCTAGCACGTGTGCCACTAGGATATGTGAAAGATACTTCGTCAGGTACATTTAAGAATATTATGGTGGAAAGAATTGATAGTATTGAAACAACGCTAGCACATATTATTCCTGAATTCACTTCAAATCTACTTGGTCCTATTGTTGTGTTGATTTATTTTTTTACAATCGACTATAGATTGGCTCTTTGGTCATTATTACCGATTATTATTGGTTTCCTATCTTATTTTGGAATGATGATTGATTATAAGCCAAACTTTGAAAAGACAGTAAAGACAACGAAAGATTTAAATGATGCAGCAGTTGAATATATTGATGGAATCGAAGTCATTAAAGCTTTTGGAAAAACAGAGAGTTCTTATGCGAAGTTTACGAGTGCTGCCAAGGCCTATGCAAATTCCTTTATTTCATGGATGAAAAAATGTTCGATTTATCATGCACTTATGTTGACGATAACACCTTATACATTATTAACCGTACTTCCTTTTGGAGCTCATTATGTTGAAAATGGCACACTTACAATGACGGATTTTATCTTATGCATAATTTTATCATTAGGGATTGCCGGACCATTGATCACAGCTTTTTCTTATACAGATGATTTGGGAAAGATAGGTGTCATTGTTGACGAGGTTGTTGGAATTTTAGATCAGCCTGAGTTAAATAGGCCATATAAAAGTACATCTGTGCCAAAAGATAATTCGATCGAACTTTCAGATGTTAAGTTTGGATATCACGACAAAGAAATTCTTCATGGCATAAATATGGAATGTAAGGCTGGAAGTGTGAATGCGATTGTGGGTCCTTCAGGAAGTGGTAAGTCAACAATCGCAAAGTTGATTGCGGCTTTATGGGATGTGAATTCTGGAAGTATAAAGATTGGCGGTGTAGATATTACACAAATATCTCTTATGGACTTTAATCAAAAAATCGCATATGTAGCACAGGATAATTATTTGTTTAATGAAACTGTACGCGAAAACATTCGTCAAGGAAATCCCAATGCGAGTGATGAAGAAGTTATAGAAGTGACAAAGAAGAGTGGTTGTTACGACTTTATTATGCAGTTGGGAAATGGTTTTGATACGATTGTCGGTGGTGCTGGTGGTCACCTTTCTGGAGGAGAAAGACAACGTATTTCTATCGCTAGAGCCATGTTAAAAGATGCACCCATTGTGATTTTAGATGAGGCTACAGCGTATACGGATCCTGAAAATGAGGCAATTCTTCAAAATTCTATCGCTAAACTTGTAGAAGGAAAAACATTGATTGTGATTGCGCATAGGCTTTCTACAATAAAAGACAGTGATCAAATCTTTGTGGTAAATGATGGAAATGTAGTAGCACATGGCACGCATGATCAACTTCTTTCATCATGTGTACTTTATAAAGATATGTGGAATGCCCACATTTCTGTAAAGGATACAGTAAAGGAGGCAAAATTATATGTTTGAAATCTTGGCAAAATTCTTTAAGTTTTCGGGTGAAGAAAACAGTAAAAAGTTTAAATTATCAATAGGAATTGGTTTAGTAGAAGCACTTGCTTCAGCTATGAAAATACCGGCTATTATGTATATTTTGATGGGCTTGATTGAAGAAAAATCAATGGGTAAATATATTCTTGGCTCATTAGTCATTATGATTATTGCGATTGTGATAGATGTTGTTTGTAAAAGAATTTCGTCTGTACTTCAAACTGAAGGTGGATATAATGCGAGCGCATTTATGCGTATTAAAATTGCAGAACATCTTCGTTATCTTCCAATGGGATATTTTAATTCGAATAGTATTGGTGAGATTGCTTCTGTTACGACAAATACAATGGAAGTGCTTGGAGATATTGCCTCAAGAGTTGTAATGCTTACGATGCAGGGAATTTTAGAAACGGCAATGATTGTATTCATGATTCTAATTTTTGATGTAAGAATTGGGCTTATATCTGTAGCTGGTGTCATAGTATTTTTTGTGATCAATTCGATTATGCAAAAAGCAGGAAAGATGGATTCGGAACAAAAGGTGCAGTGTGATACAGAACTCGTGAGTCAAATCATGGAATATGTACAGGGTATTTCGGAAGTAAAATCGTATAATTTATTGGGTAAGCAGGCAAAGCGATTGAATGATGCCAATGATACATGTGCTAAAATCAATACAAAAATGGAACTTGTATTTGTACCTTATCATTTTCTTCAGGGTATTGTGACAAAGATTACAGGATCAATTATCATTATTTGTTGCGCTGCATTTTATATTAATGGAACAATGAATTCGGTGTATGCGATTGGTATGAGTATTGCAGCCTTTATGTTGTATTCAAGTTTAGAAACAGCTGGAAATTATTCATCCCTTTTACATGTAGTCAGTGTTTGTGTGGATAAGGCCAATGATATTCTTGCATTGAATACGATGGATATTGAAGGAAGGGAAATAGAATCCAAGAGTCATGATATTCAATTGGATCATGTTTCATTTTCTTATGATAAGCGAAAAATCATTGATGATGTATCCATGTCGATTCCAGAAAAAACAACTACAGCGATTGTAGGTCCTTCTGGAGGAGGTAAATCTACATTGTGCAATTTGATTGCGAGATTTTGGGATATAGATGAAGGTGAAGTGAGTCTTGGAGGTATAAATGTAAAGGATTATAGTATGAATAGTTTGATGAATAACTTTGCGTTTGTATTTCAAAGAGTGTATTTGTTTGCGGATACCATTGAAAATAATATTAAATTCGGCAATCAAGAAGCTACTCATGAACAAGTTGTAATGGCAGCTAAGAAAGCTTGTTGCCATGAGTTTATAAGTCAATTGCCAGATGGATATAATACAGTTATTGGTGAAGGTGGAGCCACTCTTTCTGGTGGTGAAAAACAACGTATTTCCATTGCGCGTGCTATTATGAAGGATGCACCTATTATTATTTTGGATGAGGCAACAGCCAATGTGGATCCAGAAAATGAAAAGGAGTTAATGGAAGCTATCGATGCTTTGACAAAAGAAAAGACAATTATTATGATTGCGCATAGATTAAAAACCGTCCGAAACGCGGATCAAATAGTTGTGATAGATAAGGGAAGAATTGTACAACAAGGAACACACAATCAATTGATGAAACAAGAGGGTATCTATAAGCGCTTTGTGGATTCTAGAGAAAAGGCAGTAAGCTGGAAACTTGCGAATGTTTGATACAAGAATGGTGAAAAATATATTGATAGAAACATTAGTGAATTTAAATACTAATGTTTCTTTTGTTTTGAACTAAGGAAACCCAATAAAATTAACAATAATGAACAAATGGTACTATAACATATTGAAGAAATGGAGTAAATCACATAAAATGACTTTGAATAAATGGAGTAAATGACATATAATAACATTGAAGAAATGACGATTGGAATAGGAGGACGCTCATGTTTTTTAAACGAAAAGTATATGATAAATTATTGGAATGGAAAAAACTATATTCGGATAGATATGCTGTTTTATTAGAGGGTGCAAGGCGTGTTGGTAAGTCAACGATAGCTGAAAGTTTTGCGAAGAATGAATATAAATCCTATATTCTAATCGATTTTTCAAAGACAACGAATAAGATTCTAGAATGTTTCGAGGATGTTGGAAATTTGAATATATTCTTTTTGCGACTACAGGCAGAAACAGGGACAACACTATATGAACATGATTCGTTAATTATTTTTGATGAAGTACAACTTTTTCCAAAGGCAAGACAGGCAATCAAACATCTTGTGGCGGATGGTCGATATAGTTATTTAGAGACGGGTTCTTTGATTTCTATAAAGAAGAATGTGAAGGATATTTTGATTCCATCCGAAGAAATGAAAATTCAGGTTTATCCAATGGATTATGAAGAATTTTGTGATGCCACAGGCAATAGTTATGAGCTTTTAAAGCAGATATATGATAGTGCCTCATCAATAGGACAGGCAACCAATCGAAAGTTAATGAGAGATTTAAGAATTTATATGGCTGTTGGTGGTATGCCTCAGGCTGTAGAAGCATATGTGGATGGAAAAAACTTTTCTGAAATCGATATGGTTAAAAGGCAGATTATTACACTTTATGAAGAGGATTTTAAAAAGATTGATGCTTCTGGAAGGTTATCAGCAATGTATCATTCAATTCCTGCTCAGTTGGCAAAGGATACAAAAAAATACCGTATGAAAAGTGCAATTAGTAAAACAAGTAGTGCGAGAACTGAAGAATTGTTATATGAATTGATAGATTCAAAAACAGTATTACCATGCTTTAATACAACAGATCCTAACGTGAGTTTGGCTGATACTAAGGATTTTGATAGTTATAAACTGTATGTTTCAGATACAGGATTATTTGTGACAATGATGTTTATGGATCGATCCGTAACAGAAAATGATGTATACGCAAAGTTACTTTCAGATAATTTACCTGCAAATCTTGGATATCTGTATGAAAACCTTATGGCACAGATGATTGCTTCAACAGGAAGAGAATTGTATTATCACACATGGGAGAAAAAAGATAGTACACATTATTATGAAGTAGATTTTCTTGTTTCGGATAAAAGTAAAATAAATGCGTTTGAAATCAAGTCATCAGGTCTTGGTAAGCATGAATCGATAAATGAATTTTATAGGAAATATTCTAAAAATGTGAATAAATCATATTTAATATCCCAAAAGGATGTAGGAAAAGATGGAAGCTTATTATTGAAACCATTCTATCTTGTACCTTTCATAGTAAAGTAATAAATCAGGTAATTCCAAGATAAGGATTGTCTTTTTATATAACGATTTAGATTATATGATTCTATTTTATAGAAACTTCAAAAAGCGCAATTCATAAGAAAACTGCTGGGTAAGGGTACTGTTTTTAAAAAAAATCAAAAAACAGTACCGTTAAGTTAGATTTTTGTGTTTATGTTTCAAATTTGTTTGTATAGGTAAAAGATGAATTTAAATGAAATAATGCATTATAGATAAAGAAAGAATTATTCAACAAGGAATGTACAATAAACTAATGAGTATTTATAAGTGTTTTGTAGATTCTAGAAATTAGGCTGTAAGTTGAAATACATTTATGATAAACATATAATTTGGATGATGAGGAGGCGATATTATGATGAACGAAGCCATTTTAAGTAACGAAAAAAACTATACAAAATTTCAATTTGGCAATCATGTAATTCGCTTTGTAGCACCATATTCTTTAGAATATTATACAGAAGTAAAAGAATGGAATAATGGATATTTAGTAGTAATGGCAAAATATAAACATAATGAAAAGCCGGAAGAAGAGTATATTGATCTTATTCCTATTTTAAAAAATCTATATTTTGATACAGATGAGTTTTGTAAACAAATTAAAGGAGTGAAGGTTGCGAATTGATATAAGAATAAATGAGTATCTAATATCGTAAGGATATAGCTTGAGAAAGCATCGTGAAGAGAAGGACAAAGGTCTAAGATGATTGAAATCTTAGACCTTTGTTTTAACCTAACGAATCTGTCCATTACCCTGGACTATGTATTTATATGTAGTTAATTCTTCAAGCCCCATAGGACCTCGGGCATGAAGCTTTTGTGTGGAAATTCCAATCTCACAACCTAAGCCAAATTGTCCACCATCGGTAAATCGTGTTGAACAATTCACATATACAGCAGCACTATCAATGGATTGTGTAAAGAGTTTGGCATGGTCTTTATTTGTAGTTAAAATAGATTCACTGTGTTTTGTCGAATGTTTTGAAATATGTTCAATGGCTTCTTCTACAGAATCCACAATTTTAATGGCTAGAATATAATCTAGAAATTCGGTGTCAAAATCTTCATCTGTAGCTTTTGTGCCATCAATGATTTTTTGTGCTCTATCATCCAATCTTTATTCAACTGGATATGTATCTAGTTGTTTTTTTAGCTTTGGTAAGAATTCATTGGCCACTTTAGAATTCACTAATAAAACTTCTTCTGCATTACAAACACTTGGCCTAGAACATTTCGCATTCTCAATGATTTTAATGGCCATATCTTGATTTACTTCATCATCCACATAAATGTGACAAATACCTGTACCTGTTTGAATACATGGTACTTTGGCATGTTCGACACAACGTGAAATTAAATTCTTTCCACCTCTAGGAATCAATAGATCAATATAGCCTACGCCTTCCATTAATTCATTGGCACTTTGATGCGTTGTATCTTGAATCAATTGCACAATATTTGGATTTACACCACATTTTTCAATGCCTTCTTGTAGTGCTTGTACAATCGCATTGGCACTGTTCCAAGCTTCCTTACCAATTCTTAAAATACATGTATTTCCACTTTTGATGCATAGAGTAGCCGCATCACTAGTCACGTTAGGTCTACTTTCATAAATAATCGCAATGACACCTAATGGTACACTTACTTTTTGAATGACTAATCCATTCTCTAATGTTCTTTTATTTAATATTTTTCCGGTTGGATCCGATAATTTGACGACATCTAAAATGCCTTGAGCCATATCATTCAATCTTTGATCAGTTAACTTCAAACGATCCTTCATGACATCACTTACCATTGCCTTTGTTAAATCAACCTGGTTTGCATTCAAAATATCTTCTTTATGAGCCAATAAAGATTGTGTCATAGCTTCTAAGATTTCATTCTTTTTAGTTTCATCACACAACATCAATGACTTTGTGGCAGCCTTGGCATTTTTCATGATTTGTAAAGTTGTCATATTATGCTCCTTTCTTGGCTACAAAGCGAGTACCAATACTTTCATTATCTAAAATAGAATATAAAGCTTCTGGTTTTTGACCATTGGTGATAATCATATCTAGTCCTGCATCCATACAGATTTTGGCAGCCTCTAATTTTGTCTTCATACCACCCGTACCTACATTGGAGTTGACGCCTTGTCCAAAGCTTAAAATCTTTTCATCCAATTCATAGACTACTGGAATTAATTTCGCATTTTCATTCTTATGAGGATCATCATCATACAATCCATCAATGTCAGATAAAATGATATATAAATCGGCATGAATATTTTTAGCTAGAATGGCACCCAAGTTATCATTGTCGCCAATCACAATTTCTTCAGTCGCAATCGTATCATTTTCATTTACGATAGGTAGTACATTTCTTTTTAATAAATGTTCCATGGTATTGATGAAGTTTGTTTTTCGATCCTCGTTTTCAACATCGGCCTTTGTGATTAAAATTTGCCCCACAATATGATTGTATTGCGAAAATAAAGAATCATAGGTATACATCAATTCACATTGTCCAATGGCTGCACAAGCTTGTTTTCCTGGAAGATCATGCGGCTTTGAATCCAATCCCAATTTTCCCATGCCCATCCCAATGGCACCACTTGATACAAGAATGACTTCATGTCCTGCATTTTTAATGTCACTAAGTACTTCACATAACTGTTTCATTCTACGAATATGTAAAAGACCTGTATTTTCGTATGCCAAAGTACTTGTACCTACTTTAATGACTACGCGCATATATTTCACTTCCTTTTCAAAAAAATATTTTTTTAATCATAACACAATTTTATATTTCAATAATACTTTTTTCCGCCCTTTCATTGAGAACGCTATCATTATTAGATATAATAATTGCATGGACAAAATAATAAAACAAGTTTTAAAAGAGAACACAATAGGAATATGGAAATTAGATGGAAATCAATTGTATGGGAATGATTGCTTTTTAGATTTAATTGGAGTACCAAAAGAAATGAATGCACAAGCATGCTTAAAATTTCATTTATCACATGTACATCCTGAAGATCAAGAGCAATTTGGAGAATACGTAAGAAAACTAAGCGAAGAAAGAACGGAAATAGTGTATCGTTTTCTACATCCTGAAAAAGGGGCTTTGATGATTCGCTGTTCAGGTAAGAAAATGGAAGATGGTACGATTGCAGGGATTCATCAGGATATAAGTGATATTGTACGTTTAGAAAAGGATAAGATCTTAGAAACATATCTTGCAGAAACCAATGAGAAATTGCGTAATCAAAATGTTGCTCAGAATGATTACTATAAGGAAATTTTAGATGAATTACCTTGTGGTGTATTCGCATATACAGTGAAAGAACATAGAATTGTTCATTTAAATAAAAGAGCTTTAGATATGTTTCATATAGATTCATTTGAAAATGCGCAAAGTAAGATGCGTTCGATATTTGAAAAGTTTGAATATCCAGATTCAACCACAAATGAGCGCTTGATCGCACTAAGAAAATATGATAATTCGGTAGATTTTGAAGTGATCATTAATCCTAAAGAAACTTATGAAGTTCATGCACTCGCAAAGTCAAAAGTTTTTATGAATCCAGATCATGAACGCATTATCATTACGGTATTTTTAGATATTTCAAATATGGTCATGTTGAAAAAAGCTTTAGAACAAGCTAAAGAAGGAAGTGCAGCTAAAAGTGCATTCTTATTTAATATGTCTCACGATTTAAGAACACCATTAAATGCCATAATTGGTTTTAGTGAATTGATGAAAAGTCATTGGGATGATCAAGAAGTGTCTAGAAATTATCTCGAAAAAATTGATGAATCCAGTCAATACTTACTTTCTTTGATCAATAATATTTTAGAAATGTCTAAAATTGAGAGTGGGAAAGAAGAATTGAAAGAAAAACCATGGGATGTTTATACGTCTTGTGATAATCTTCTACAATTCTTTGAACCCGATATTCGTCAGAAGAATCAAACACTAAATTATTCAGTGAATATTAAACATAATATGATTTTGACGGACTCTTTAAAAATCAGAGAAATCTATGTAAACCTAATGAGTAATGCGATCAAATACACGGATGCTGGTGGAACTATTTCTTTTTCTTTAGAAGAAATTGAAAGAGAAGAAGGCTTATCCGACTATAAGGGTATTATTCAAGATACGGGTATCGGCATTTCAAAAGACTATTTACCACATATCTTTGAAAACTTCACAAGACAAAGAACATCTAGTGAATCAGGTGTAATAGGAACAGGACTAGGTATGCCAATCGTAAAAAAACTGGTAGATCTAATGCATGGAACTATAAGTATCGAAAGTGAAGAAGGTAAGGGGACAACCGTCGTTGTAAATCTTCCTCATAGATATATTATTGAAAAAGAAGAAGTTGATGTTGTGGATGATAAAGAAATTGATCTTACAGGAAAACACATTCTTCTTGTGGAAGATAATGATTTAAATGCTGAAATTGCGCAAACACTACTTGAAGACAAAGGGATTAAAGTGACTTGGGCGAAGGATGGATTAGAAGCCGTAATGATGGTAAAGGAAAATGCGATGGATTGTTTCGACTGTATCTTAATGGATATTCAAATGCCAAGAATGAATGGCTTTGAAGCTTGCAAAGTCATACGTTCTTTGCCAAATAATCGAAGTCAGCTTCCTATCATTGCCCTAACGGCCAATGCCTTTGAGGAAGATCGTCAAGATTGTTTAGAAGCGGGTATGAGTGAACATGTTTCAAAACCGATTGAAATTCAATCTTTACTACAAACAATTGAATCTGTTTTAAAAAAATAGCGGCAAAATTGTCGCTATTTTAAATTTTCTAAGAATAAGAAATCCTTAAATTTAATATGTTGTACATTGCTTGTCGAATAATCAATATCATCCATTGTGATGATGATTTTTTTATCAATTTGACTAACACCATTAAAAGCTTTAAATTCACGCTCATACGCTTTATCTTCTGCAACACTATATGCCACTTGGATATAATATTTTAGATTGTCTTTTTGAGCTAGAAAATCAATTTCCTTTCCCTTATTGTCATAGACGGTAAGGTTATATCCCATATATAAAAGCTCATTGTAGATTATATTTTCTAGATTATGCGTTAAATCATAACGATTGTTTAATTTACGAATCGAATTTAATGAAACATCACAATTATAGATTTTTGTAGGATATTCCAATTCTGTTTTTGTTCTAGAAGAATATTGTTTGATTGGTTCAATAATATATGCTTCTTCTAAATAGCCAATCCATTTCTTGACGGTATTCATACTGCATTTTGTGCCATGTGTATTCATATAATCGCAAATGGATTTTACGGAATAGTTTCTTGCGTTTGATATTAAAATGAAATTAACAACCTTTTTAAAATCTTCTGATTTTCGAATTTTGTAGCGATTGATAATATCATTCGAAATAATGGTTTCATCTAAATCATTCAAATATCTCTTTTGAGCTTCTAAAGAATCAAATTCAATTCGTTTAGGGAAGCCTCCCCATACTAAATAATCCGTTAAAGAAATATCTTTGTTTAATTCTTTTCCATATTCATATAATTCTCTATATACAAATGGGCGAATATGAAATGCGACATAGCGACCCGATAATTCTTTGGTGAATTCTCGAGATAATAATTTTGAATTAGATCCGGTGATAAATAATGAACAATTATGTTTTCGAAGTGTTTTACATGCGATAGACCAATTATCAATTGTTTGGATTTCATCTAAGAAAACATAGCACAATTCGTTTGTATCACGATTATTGTCAATATAATCTACAATGTCTTGCCATGTAGATAAATTAGATGTAACGGCACGATCTTCAAAATCAAGATAAATTATATTTGTTGAATTTTTTGAAATTTCAGTATTGATTTGTTCCAATATGATGGATTTTCCACATCTTCTTACACCCGTAATGATTTTAATTAAATCACTGTCGTAAAACGGACGTATTTCTGATAAATATTTCTCTCTAACTATCATATGCATATCCTCCTATTGAAATTATATTCAAAATTGTGCACAAATGTCAATGCTACTGAAAATAATGTTCAATATGCGCAAAAATGTCAATAGTAGTGAAAATAATGTTAATGTTGTACAGAAATTTCAATAGGATTATTTGTCTAGGAGGTAGTTTTTGATGATATAATAAGTGTACAAATATTTGTTCTCAAATACAGATTATAGATTTGAATATTATACGAAAACGGAGGACAAATATGAAAACACCAAAAGAATATAGTGATAATCTTTTAAATCACATTATCACCAAACAAATGTTAGTGGATTGTTTGTACAGTGTGAATAAACGAGCCAAAAACTATCGCGACAAAGAAAGGGAACAAAGAGCGTATTCGAGATGTCATCGGTATGTAGATAATTCTGCATTCATTGAAGGAGCTAGAGAAAAGAAACTAGAGATGTATCGTATGAAAGATATGTTGTTGACAGTTTTGACGCCAGTTTGTATCCACAAAGAATTTATTGGCTATGAAACAGAAAGAATCTATAGCTATGAAATTGAAGAGTATAGAAAGTATAAGAAACAATTCTATTATGAAGGACAATATATGGATGATGATTATTCCATTGTGTACTTTGGAGATATTGAACTTAAGGATGAGCCGATATATCACTATTACTTGTTTTATGATTTGGATTGTGGACATACGTTTCATACACCTATTAAAAAAGAAGAATTAGACAAATATTCTTTACCTATTATTGAAATTAGTGAGTTAGAAACAATGGGTCATAAAGTCAATGATTTGGTAAGTGTACAATTTGTACGAAAAGTAATTCAATTGATTGAAGAAAATAAATATATATTACAGTAAAAGCGCAGGAATATTGAGTAAGAAGGATCTTCTTAGTTGAGGATTCTTTTTTCTTTGTTTCTAAAAGTCAGGGTAATCTTTCTAAATAGATAAAAATAATGCGGTTTAGACAAGATAAGATCATTCGTTACAAATGCATTGAAATTCACAATATTTTTACATGGAACCATTATAATTAGAAGTTCTACAGGATGTAGTAACGTTGAACTCTCTGAATTAAAAATGATATCTGCTTGCGTTCTCGACAGATTCTTCTATTTTTTGCAGGAGGATGTGTTGTATGTATATTTATCTATATATTGATGTAGCCATGTGTTTAATGGTCATAGTAGAAATGCTAAGAATCACATTGGTGATTATAGAAAATGTAAAAGACACTAGTTTGTCCAAATCTAACAGATTAAACTAGTGTCTTTTGACATAAATTAATTCAGAGTGACACTGCATCTAGTAGTCTTTCTGTATTTATACTATTTCGATCTATTGATGCTTATGTAAATATATAATGATTTTAGGATTTACTTGATTCAAATTATTTTGTTTTCCTAGCCATAGGAAAAAAGTGATTTGAGACATAAATGAATTATTAGTAGTATAAAGACAGAAAGGAGGAATTATTACGAACAAAGAAGAGTTAAGCATGTTAGCTTTTTCAATGATTGCTTATTCAGGAGAAGCTACCGATTACTACATGCAGGCATTGCATGCTCGAAATGAGAATAATAATTCTAAGATTGAAGAGTTACTAAAGAAAGGAGACGAGAGTTTACATAAGGCTCATACGCAACAAATGGATTTAATTGTCAAAGAGGCGAATGCAGACGATGTTCCATATAGTCTCGTAATGGTTCATGCGCAGGATCATTTAATGAATGCGATTATAATAAAAAATTTAGTGGTTGAACTATTACATGTATATGAGTATGTAGATAAAACAAATCATCATGACTAAAGACAAATTTTTATGGGGAAGTGCCACATCTGCCTATCAATGTGAAGGTGGATGGAATGCGGATGATAAAGGAATTTCCAATTGGGACGATTTTTGTCATAGTGAAAAGAATAATATCAATTGTGTTACTGGCGATGTAGCGTCGGATTTTTATCACAGATACGAAGAAGATATTAAACTATTGTCGCAAGGGGGACAAAATGCATATCGATTTTCTTTGGCATGGACACGAATTATTCCAGATGGAAAAACAAATGTGAGTCAAGCAGGCATAGATTTTTATAATCGCGTAATAGATACATGCGAAAAGTATAATGTGGAACCATTTGTAACCTTGTATCATTATGATATGCCAATAGAATACTTTAAAAATGGGGGATGGGAAAATAGAGAAACAGTTGAAGCGTTTATTGAATATGCAAAAGTCTGTTTTAAATATTTCGGACATCGAGTAAAATATTGGGCTACCATCAATGAGCCTAACTATGAAACATATTGTTGTTATGGTAGGGGAAATTATCCTCCAAATGTGAAGGATTTGTCTCGTAGATGGAAAGCGATGTATCACTTATTACTTGCTAGTGCAGGAGCAGTAATTGAATATCGAAAATTAACCTTAAGTGGAATGATTGGTATTGTAAGTGATAGTTATTCGATTGAAGCACTTGTGGATAATGAAGCTTATCAAGAAGCAATAAAAAATGCAGATTTATTCTATAACAAGTGTGTCAATGATGTTTCTGTTACAGGAAAGTATTCGGATGCATTTATCGCAAAACTAAAGAGTGAATATGATTTATCTTACATGAAAGAAGAAGATAAGGAAATATTTGAAAAAGGAATCGTGGATTATCTTGGCATTAATGCGTATGATCGTACATTAGTTAAACCTTATACAACGGGTGAAACTGGTATGGTAGCGAATAATACAGGTGATGGATTCACAAAGAACGCAACTATAATAAAAAACTGGTTTGAATTGGATGAAGATCCAAACACGAAGAAAAATGCTTGGGGATGTGAGATATATCCAAAGTCTATATATAATCTATTACTTGCACTAAATGCGGAATATCCAAAAACACCAATTATCATCACAGAAAACGGATTGGGATACTATGATGATTTGGTAGATGGAAAAGTGCATGATGGATATCGCATCGAATTCTTGAATGGCTTTATTGATTGGATGAAAAAAGCCATGGAAGAAGGTTGCGACGTTCGTGGATATTTTGTTTGGTCAACGATGGATTTATATAGTTGGATCAACGGTTATAAAAAGAGATATGGCTTAGTTTATATTGATTATGATCATGATAATAAGCGAATTTTAAAAGATAGTTATTATTGGTATAAAACCAAAATACAGGAGAGTATAAGAGATGAATAATAAAGTTATGGAAATTGTTGAAACGAAGCTGGCGCCTTTTGCGAATAAGTTAGCTTCTCAACGTCATTTGAAATGTGTGCAAAGTGCATTCTTATCATGTATGCCTTTTATGATTATTGGAAGTTTCGCATTGATTTTTTGGGAACCTCCAGTAGACTATACGACGCTTGAAACAACGAATATTTTTTATGGATTCTTTAAAGGCTGGTCAGCCTTTGCAACTTTTGCAGGACCATTCTTAGAATTAGTATTTACGATTACACTTGGAAGTTTGTCATTCTATGTTGCCGTAGGAATTGCATATTTCTTATCAAAAAGCTATGCTTTAAAAGCATTTATTCCTGTTGTAGTTACAATCGCAAACTTTTTGATGTTAAACAGTAGTTTAATTGATGGTGGTTTCTCAAATGCATTCTTTGATGGAACTGGTTTATTTGCGGCTATTCTTGTAGGTGTTGTAACAACCGAAATTTTTAGATTTTTAATAGAAAAAAAGGTTGGTTCTATTAAGATGCCAGATGGCGTTCCACCTGCATTAGCTGGATCATTTGAAGCGTTAGTTCCAGTAACAATTATGATTCTATTAACAGGTATGTTAAGTGTTGCGATTTTAAATTTAACAGGAACAACACTTCCGTCAATCGTTTTAACAATCATTAGTCCATTAATTAAATTTGTTGATAACGTATTTGGCGTTTCATTAATTGCTGTTTTACAACAAGTATTATGGTGGTTTGGAATTCATGATACAGCAATCGGTGCTGTTATTTCTCCAATTCGTGATGCGAATATCGCAATGAACTCCGCTGCATATGCTGCTGGAACCGCTGTAGCTGATCTTCCATATACATTTACAGCTCCATTCTGGTGGGTATTCTGTCAAATCGGTGGATCTGGTTGTACATTAGGTTTAGCTGTTCTATTATTAAAGAGTAAGTCAAAACAATTAAAAACAGTTGGTAAATTAGGTATCATTCCGGCTTTATTTAATATTAATGAACCAATCTTATTTGGTATTCCAATCATTTTAAACCCATTATGGCTCGTACCATTTGTATTAGTTCAAGTATTTAATGCCGCAACTACATATATTGTTATGGATTTGGGTATTATCGCAAAAACATTTATCGAACCAGGCTGGAATATGTTTGCGCCAATTGGAGCTTTCCTTTCAACATTAGATGTTAAGGCTGTTATCTTTATTATCATACTAACAATTATTGATACATTAATTTACTATCCATTCTTTAAAGCACAAGAAAAACAATGTTTAGCAGAAGAGGAGGAATAATATGAACGTTTTACTAGTTTGTTATGCAGGAATGTCTACGAGTATTATGATGAAAAAGATGGAGGAATACGCAAAAACAAAGGATATTGAATTGAATATCAATGCAGTTCCTTTATCCGAACTTCCTCAGTTTGTAGATGAAAATACTTCCATTGTAATTTTAGGACCACAAATTCGTTTTTCTGCAAAAGAAGTAGAAAAAACATTAGAAGGCAAGATCCCCTATATGGTAATTGAAACACGTGATTATGGCATGATGCGAGGCGATCTAGTCTTAGAACAAGCCATTAAAAAAATCGAGAGTTTCCATGCATAAAATAATAAATCCGAAAGAGTTTCCCAAAGATTTCTTGTGGGGCGGTGCAATGACCGCCTCACAGACTGAGGGAGCTTTTGATTTAGATGGCAAAGGCTGGTGTACAGCCGACATTATTCCATATAGGGATGGAAAATTAGAAGAAAAGATCAATACCGAAATTACAAGTGAAGAAATTAAACATGCTTTAAATGATAAAGAACTTTATTATCCTCGTCGCTATGCGATTGATTTTTATCATACATATAAAGAGGATTTAAGATTATTGCGTGAAATGGGAATTCAATGTTTACGCACATCTATCAACTGGGCAAGAATCTTTCCAAATGGCGATGAAGATGAGCCAAATGAAAAAGGGTTGCAATTCTATGATGCTCTCATTGATGAAATGCTAAAACTAGGTATCGAACCTATGATCACACTGTCTCATTATGAATTACCAATTCATTTGACTTTGAAATATCGCGGATGGTATTCAAGGGAAATGATTGATTTTTATGTTAAGTATTGTCGCGTTATCTTTGAACGATACAAAGGGAAGGTTAAATATTGGATTCCTGTTAATGAAATCAACTTGATTATGCAAGAATCCTTTAATCACTTAGGAATCCCATCTGATTTAGTGGATAATGTGATGGAAGCCAAATTTCAGGCTCTGCATAATGAGTTGGTTGCGATTTCTAAAGTGAGTCAAATGGCTAAAGAAATTGATAGTGAAAACCAAATTGGTGCCATGATTACAGCGCATTGTGCTTATCCAAAAACATGTAATCCACAAGATTGTTTAGCTGCATTGCATCACAATCAATTGGAAAATTATTATTTAGATGTATTGGTTCGTGGAAAATATCCAAAATATATGTATCGTTTCTTTGAAGAACATAATTTTAATTTAGATATTCCCAAAGAAGATTTAACCGAATTATCGAAGTGTATTACAGATTTTATTGGTGTTTCTTATTATGCATCAAGAACGGTATCGCAAAAGAGTTTTGAAAATTTAAGAGATCCAGAAGATGTCAATCCATATTTAAATGTAAATGATTGGGGATGGACAATCGATCCTGTCGGCTTAAGATATTGTTTAAATGAGCTCTATGACCGATATCAGTTACCAATCTTTTTGGCAGAACTAGGAATTGGAGCCCATGATGAAGTTGTAGATCAAAAAGTACATGACGAATATAGAATTGATTTTTTACAAAATCATTTAGTTCAATTAAAAGAATGCATCTATGATGGAATACCATTGTTAGGATGTCTGATGTGGGGCCCAATTGATATTGTGAGTTGCTCATCAGCCGAAATGAGTAAACGATACGGATTTATTTATGTAGATATTGATGATCATGGTCAAGGTACTAAACAAAGAATAAAAAAAGATAGTTTCGAATGGTACAAACATATTATAGAAACAAACGGTAGTGAGATTTAGAAAAGAGGATGGAAATGAGTTTGTCTAAGCGTCAAAGCCAGATTTTACAAGTATTAAAAAACTCTTCTTATGAAGTAAGTGGAAATGATTTGGCTAATTTGTTAAACGTTACATCGCGGACGATTAGAAATGAAATTAAGAATATTAATTCATTATTGGAAGTAAAGTGTATCCAATCAAACTCACAGGGATACTTTTTGGATTGTAGTAGTGAGGATTGGATGAAATTGATTGATGTTGAAGATGAAAACATAAAAAATCAATTACTAAGAATTGTTCTCGCCAACGAAGTAGCCTTGAATGTAGATGGATTATGTGAGCAGTTTTATATGAGCAGAAAACGATTTATGCTTATACTCGACAGCTTAAAACCAATAATGCAGGAATTTAATTTAACTTTTAAAGTCGAAATGAATCGTCTATATATTATTGGCAGTGAGTTTAATAAACGTGCACTCATTTCATCCTTAATATATCGAGAGGCTAACAATGATATTGCTAATATACAAACAATATCTTTGTTTTTTTCGGATATTAATTTAAATGAATTAAAAACATTAGTGAATGGAATTGTTAAAAAATATAGTTATTATATTAAAGACTATTATGGGGATAATCTCATTTTAAACTTAGCCATAGCTATATCGCGAATGAAAAAAGGTTTTGTCTTGAATGAATCTTGTTTTCCAGATTTATCATGGGATATGGATGAAACTAGCTTTAAAATGGTATATGAACTCAAAGCGGTTTTAGAAACAAATTATGATATTGTTATTGATGCTCATAATGTAGAGTATTTAAGAGGTCTGTTATTAGGACTGATGAAACCGGTCTATCTTCATAACTATATTACGCAAATGGAACAGGAATCGGATACAAATATTTATCAATCTATGAAACGTATCCTGACAAAGACATTTGATTATTTTATGCTGGATATTGATGTCGATGATTTTTTAATCAATTTTGTCATTCACATCAATGCCATGATCAATCGTTGTAGATTAAATATCAATGTAAATAATTTACTTCAATACAACATTCAGATGAATTGTCCATTCGTATATGAGGTGGCTGTTTTTATTGCGGTTGAAATTGAAAAAGAATTCCATATTCGAATTCCAGATAGTGAAATAGGCTTTATTGCGATGCATATTGGATTTGCTATTGAAAGCTCGATGGAATCCATCAGTAAAATTCGTATTATGTTTTTATATGGCAATTATTTAAACATTGTTGAAAAAGTATCCCAATATATTATGGATAAATATGGAGATAAAGTTGAAATTCTTTCACAAGAAGTATGTTCGATGCAAAATCCGGCAGATTTGATTGTTTCCATGATAGATGGTCCGATTTTGTTGGCAGATACAGTTCAAATTTCTCCGTTTTTAACGCCTAAAGATAAAACATGTGTTGATGAAGCCATAAGAAAATGTGAAAAAGAAAAGACAAATAAAATTATAAAAAAAGATTTAATTCAATACTTCCATCAGAATTTATTTTTCATTAACGAAAAGCCATTGAGTAAAGAAGAATGCATTTCTTTTTTAGGTCAACAATTAGAAGATTTTGGTGTTGTTCCATCTGGTTTTACACAATCTGTAAATGACAGAGAAGAATTGTCATCCACATGTTTCTTTGATCATTTTGCAATACCTCATTCTATTGAACTGAACGCTATAAAAACAACAATTGCGGTTATGATTAGTAAAGTGCCAATCAAGTGGGAAGAACAAAATGTGAAGTTTATTATGATGTTAGCAATTAATAAAGAGGATAGAAAAAACTTCATGGTCTTATACGATGGCATTATTAATCTATTATGTGATTATCAAAATCTGAACTATATTTTAGAAGCAAAGAATTACAATGATTTTATTGACATCATTGTTAAGTCGGTAAATTAATAAAGAGATGTGTCTACATCTCTTTTTGTATATTAAAAAATTGATTGAAACAAAGAATCAAATTCCTACGCTTTCTTTCTTATAATGCATATACTTTATCGGCTCTTTGAACCACTTCTTTTGAATGCGTGACAATAATAATGCATATTCCTTGTTCTTTTAAATCATCAAAAATATCCATAATTTCATCCCGCGTATCCGAATCTAAGTTTCCAGTTGGCTCATCTGCCAAGATAATTTTTGGATCATAGCTTAAAGCTCTTGCGATGGCCACTCTTTGTTGCTGACCACCCGAAAGTTTTAAGATACGACGATGAATCTGGTTTTGATCTAAACCTACTTTTTCCAATAATTCAATAGCTCTTACTTCTTTATCATTTTGATGCACATTCGCAATATCCATAGATAGAGTAACATTTTCAAGTGCCGTTAACTTATTTAATAAGTACTGACTACTCCTCACCGCAAGCAGTAAGGGTTTTTAACTGACAATATTATGCAGCAATCGTACATTAAGTATTATACAAAAAGTTTACAGTTTTTAATAATGATTTGTGTTATAATCTAAAATTGAAAAATATAACCGAGGTATACGAAAGTGAAGAAAAAGACTATAGTTCCGTTGATTGTATTTCTTGTAGGAATATGTCTATTGAGTGTATTTACATATAATACGAATGTTCAAATTCAAAAAGATAGGCGTACGATCGCAAAATTAAATGTAGTAACATATGGTCAGCGTATAGAAAATGATATTGAAAATGGAATTGAAATAACAGATACTTTAAAACAGTTATTGATAAATGGAAATGGTCAAATCATAGATTTTTCCAAAATAGCCGAAAATCTAATGTCTTATTCTATACAAAGTGTGCAATTAGCACCGAATGGAGTAGTAACCGAAATTTATCCTGAAGAAGGAAATGAAGCTGGTAAAATTGATTTATTAAATGATTCAAAGCGAGGCGAAATTTCAAATTACGCAAAAGATCATAATACAATCATTACCCAAGGTCCTGTTGAATTGAAACAAGGAGGTTCTGGGCTTGTTGTTCGTAATCCTATTTATCTAGAAGATGAAAATGGACAAGAATATTTTTGGGGATTTACGATTGCGGTTTTGCGTGTTCCTGAAGTTTTTGAGGATTCGACAAACGCTTTATCTAAGTTTAAATATAATTATCGCCTTTTAAGAGAAACGTCTGTTTTAGATAAGAAACATGTGGTGGTTGATGCGAATTGCGATAAGATGATTCGCCCGGCCACTTATAATTTGACTGTTGGAAAAGAAAAATGGAAACTTGAAATCATGCCTAGAGCTGGATGGGGTAACTCTAAAACTTTATATTTAATTTTCTTTGGAGGACTATCCTTAGTTCTTCTACTAACTGGACTTACAATAGTCTTATTCCTTTTGGATGAAAGAAGAGTTGAATTAAAAGAGCTGGCCCATAAAGATGGACTGACTAAGCTTTATAATCGATATGGATTTGATGAAATGGCCGAAAAAAATAACAAAAGATCCAGAAGCATATTATGTGGCTGCTCTATTGGACGTAGATGATTTCAAATTAATAAATGACATGTATGGACATGCCTATGGGGATAAAGCTTTAATAAGCCTAGCTGAAAATATGCAAAAACTTTTTCCATCTTCTGCATTGCTTGGTAGAAATGGTGGAGATGAATTCTGTATTCTTTTACCAAATTGTACAATGGAAGAAATAAAAGAGGCTTTGATTGAATTTACAAAAACTCCAAAAACATTTTCGTATAAAGGGCAAACATATTCTTTTTGTATCTCACTTGGTTATGCCGAATATCCAAATAATGCGATTGAAAGATCTCAACTCATGCGTTGTGCCGATGCAGCTCTTTATGAAGTAAAACTTCATGGTAAAAATGGATGTATGGCCTATAAAGAAGGACTTCAGCCAGGTGTTCGCAAACAACTAGGATTTGTGTTAAATGATATTTCTGAAAATTTACCTGGTGCTTTTATTATTTATCGAGCGGATAAAAAGGATGATGAAATTTTTTACGCAAATAAAGAATTTTTAGATATGGCTGGATATGAAAATCTAGATGCATTCTTTAATGGCACAAAGAAAAGTTTCCGAAACTTAATTCGTGAAGACCAACAAAAAGCGGTAGAAGCAAGTATTTGGAATCAAATTGAAAGTGGAAGTAAGAATGACTATATTCATTATCAATTAAGAAGACAAGATGGAACTTATATTCCTGTACTTGATCAAGGAAGAATTGTGGAAAGCGAACGTTTTGGCAAAGTATTCTACGTTTTATTCATGGATTGGCAAGCTATGCAGTCGCATTATAGTGAAAAGTTTAACGCAAAAGATGTGCGATAATTTTTGTCACACACCTTTTTTCGTTTTATAATGAAACCATGAAAAATAAAAATTTAATTTATCAAATACTAATTAGTTTTGTGTTGGTTTCTGTTTTAACGAATATGGCATGTTTGTTTATTCGTAACAGCGTAATTCAACAAGAAAAATTAAAGGCAGAATATACAGTAAATTCAACAATCAATCGTGTTGAAATAAAGCTTGAGTCGTATATTGAAAAAGTAGGTTTTTTAAAGAAGACAATTGAGGCTGGAATTGATTTAGACGATGCTTACTTTGAATCTGTGGCATCTAGACTATATGGAGATGATCCGGCTGTTAAGACAATTGAACTTGCGCCAAACGGAATTATTCAAAATGTATATCCTTTTAAAGAAAATCAAAAAGCTATTGGCATGGATATGTTGGCAGAACATGAACGTAAAGAGGCTGCTACTTTGGCAAAAGATACAAGGAAATATACATTAGAAGGTCCTTATGATTTAAAACAAGGTGGAAAAGGAGCTTTATTATACGATCCAATCTATGTGAATGGTGAATTTTGGGGCTTTTCAATATTAGTTATTGATTGGGATGCATTCCTTACAGAAATTCATTTAGATGAGTTAGAAAAAGCTTCCTATGATTTTGTGATTTGGAAAAAAGATCGTGTCACAAAGGAGAAGATCATTATTTCTAAAAGCTCAGAAAATATAGGCTCAGATACATTGTTGGTGAAATGTGCACTTCCTAATAATAATTGGAATTTTGAAATCATTCCCAAAAATGGTTGGATCAACAAATATGAAATGATGAGTTTAGTTGTAGCAAGTATTATGATCGACTTTCTTGTGACGGCAGCCATTGCTCAGCTTGAGATTCGTCATAAAAAAGATTTAGAATATGCGACTCAAATTGAGATGGAGGCTAAAAAAGCACAAGAGGCAAGTGCTGCCAAATCCCGTTTCTTATTCAGTATGTCACACGATATTCGTACGCCAATGAACGCAATCATGGGATATACGGAATTAATGGAAAAGAATGTTGGAAATATTGAAAAAGAAAAAGATTATTTATCAAAGATTCGATGTTCGAGTACATTTCTTTTAGATTTGATTAATTCTATTTTAGAAATGGCACGTATAGAGAGTGGAAAAGAAACATTAAATATAAAGGTATGTAATATATATGATATTATTGAATCTTTAAATTCAGTCTTTGAAAAACAAGCCGAACAAAAAGGCTTAACCTATCAGTGCACCACTAAGATTCAACATCCATATGTATATTGTGATCAAATTAAGTTTGAAGAGATATTGTTGAATATCGTTGGAAACTCCGTTAAATATACTAAAAAAGGTATGGTTTTAATTCAAATAGAAGAAACAGAGTCCGGCCATTTTCAATGCATGATTCAAGATACAGGTATTGGAATGAGTGAAGCGTATTTGCCACACGCCTTTGAAGACTTTTCTAGAGAAAAATCGGGTACGCAAACGAGCGTAAAAGGTACGGGACTCGGGTTAGCGATTGTAAAATCTTTGGTTGAATTAATGAATGGTACGATTGAAATTTCAAGTCAAGTCAATCAAGGTACAACAACTCGAATTAAATTTCAGTTCGAAATAGCAAGTGAAAATGAGCTCGAGAATAATCAAGAAACGAATATTATAGATTTTAAAGGAAAACACATCTTACTTGCTGAAGACAATGATTTAAATGCAGAAATTGCGATGACACTTTTAACAGACTATGGATTGATTGTAGATCGCGTAAGTGATGGGGTTGCTTGTGTAAAACAGGTCAAAGAAAAAGAATATGATGTGGTTTTGATGGATATTCAAATGCCAAATATGGATGGCTATCAAGCTACACAAAAGATTCGTGAATTTAGTGATATTCCAATCGTTGCGATGACCGCCAATGCCTTTGAAGAGGATAAACAAAAAGCATTATCCATTGGGATGAACGGCTATATCGCAAAGCCAATCGATATGGATAAAGTTATTAAAACACTATCAAATGTTTTTGTGTTTAAATGTCCCGTTTGTGGAAAGTATACATTTCAATCCGGACCAGGAAGCTATGAAATATGTCCAGTATGTGGATGGGAAGATGATAAAGCACAATACAAAGATCCAAATTTAAAAGGTGGAGCGAACCGCTTCAGCTTAAAGGAGTACAAAGAACAATATGAAAAAAATCATCAATAAATATTTACTTTTATTTCTTTGTATATTCTCACTTGTACTTCCAACAGGATGTGAAGTTAAGGAACAAAAACAAGTTGTCGTTGATTATCAAGAATACCATTTTCGTAATGAAGATTTGTTAGAGTCTCACTATGAAAAACATGGTAAAGAAATGGGATTTTCATCATCAAAAGAATACGAAACGGGTGCCAGTGATGTTGTGAATGATCCAGATTCTTTACACAAAACCGAAAAGGAAGATGGGGATGACGTGTATTATAAAGAGGATACCAATGAATTTGTGGTTGTATCCACGGATGGGTATATTCGAACCTATTTTAATCCGGATGCGGGTAGAAAATATTTTGATCGACAATAAAAAAGGACCGAATATCAGATCTATAATCTGAAAATTCGGCCTTTTTATATGATTTTATGCAGGAATTCTTTTATTTAAAATACGAACCAAAACAGGAATGACAATCAATTGAATGACGATACCTGGAAGACAAGTAATAAAACTAGCACTCATAAATACAGATAATGTATAGCCTTGTGTACTAAGAATACATGTGTTGACTAAACCGTTCATGATTCTTCCTGCAAGCATCGCAATAATCAAACTCATATATAATTTGGTCATTTCATTCTTCATTGAAATATATTGTGTACATAAACCAGCAACCAAACCATATACTGCAAGTTCAACCATCATTTGTGGCAACATCATTGCAGGTGGCATACCAGTTGTTACGCTTGAAATGAAAGGTGTTAAAATTCCACATGCCAAACCATATGGCCATCCACAAAATAGTCCGCAAATTAATACTGGAATGTGCATTGGCAAGAATATGCTTCCAGCATTTGGGATAACATGAAATGCCATAGGAAGCAATACACCTAAAGCGATGCATAAAGCGCATGATACTAGTTTTCTTGTGATACTATTCATCGTTAAATACCTCTTCTTCTAAAAATACTTGGTAAGGATGTATGGACATATCAATACTTAACATTGTACATATTGTTTTAAGAAATCTACATCTAAAATTAATATTTTTTGATTCACAATTTTAATGATGCCTTCCTCTTTTAATTTACAGATAATTCGACTCACGCTATTACGAGTGGAGATTCCACAAAATCCTGCAATGTCATCATTTGTGATTTGAAAATCAATAAGAGTACCTGCTTCAACTTTACGACCAAATAAATTAATCAATTGATATAAGAAGGAGCATATTGCACCTGTTTTTCCATTCATCATCATGATTTGTTGGCGAAAAATAGCTTCAGATAATTTTTCTCTATAATACGAATTGACATAATCCTGCAGCTCTTTATCTTGGCTCACATAATCCCAAAATAAAACTCTAGGAATGCGATAAAATGTTGCCACATCACTTTCAACACGAACATTGAATGGTGCGGATGTATATTGACTTACTTGATCTCTTAATAAAGATAGTATGTCTGGGGTATTGATGTAAGAAATGTTGAATTCACGACCATCTGGTAAAATGACACTTGTCTTGACAACACCATCTTTTAATACATAAGTATCTTGTTGTTCAAGTCCATAATACGTTAAATAGGTATGTTTCTTTTTCTTGATGGTTGCTACATTTTTTTCTTTTAAAAAGTTTAATAAGTACTCATTGTCCATATTCGCTCTCCTTTACCGGTTTTGAATTATAACAATACTCTAAATTTTGCGAAACAACAAACGTTAACAACCGATGGTGTTTCGCAATTGAATGTTTCGGCTTATATTAATCCCTGAAAAAAAAGGAGAGATAAAAATGTTTGAAATGAATGTGCCTTATGATAAAGGCCAAATGAAAATCAAATTAGAAGATAAGAATTTAGCTGGTGTTTTAGAGGGAAGACAAAGTGATTATAAAACTACACTTTCAGAAAATGAAATTGTGGAACAATCGTTAAATAATCCAATTGGATCCAAAAGTTTAGAAGAACTTGCCAAAGGCAAGAAAAATATTGTCATTATTAGTTCAGATCACACGCGTCCAGTACCTTCAAAAATTATTACACCTATTCTTTTAAGAAGAATTCGTAGTGTATCACCCGATGCACGTATTCGTATTTTAGTTGCGACAGGCTTCCATAGAGAAAGTACACATGAAGAGCTTGTAGCTAAATATGGAGAAGACATTGTAAAAAATGAAGAAATTGTTATGCACGTATCTACAGATGATTCTTCCATGGTAAAAATTGGACAGTTACCAAGTGGAGGAGACTGCATTATCAACAAAGTTGCCGCTGAAGCTGATTTATTGATTTCTGAAGGCTTTATTGAAGCACACTTCTTTGCAGGATTCTCTGGAGGAAGAAAATCAGTGTTGCCAGGCATTGCATCTTATAAAACAATTATGGCAAATCACAGTGGTGAATTTATCAATGATAAAATGTCACGTCCAGGAAATTTACAGCACAATTTGATTCATGAAGATATGGTATATGCGGCAAGAACAGCCAAACTAGCCTTTATTGTCAATGTTGTATTAAATGGAAATCATGAAATTATTGGTTCTTTTGCCGGAGACATGGAAAAAGCACATGAAAAAGGTTGTGATTTTGTTCGTTCTTTGGCAAGTGTAAATAAAGTAGATTGTGATATCGCAATCAGTACGAATGGTGGATATCCTTTGGATCAAAATATTTATCAGGCAATCAAAGGAATGACAGCTGCTGAAGCTACATTAAATCCAGATGGCATTATCATCATGATTGCAGGTTGTCGTGATGGACATGGAGGTATTGGATTCTACCACAATATCGCGGATGTAAAAGATCCAGAAGAATTTGAACAAAAAGCTATCCATACACCTCGTTTAGAAACCGTTCCAGATCAATGGACATCACAAATCTGTGCGCGTATTTTAGCACATCACAAGGTTATCATGGTTTCCGATTTAGTAGATCCACAACTTGTAAAAGATATGCATATGGATTTAGCTACAACTGTAGATGAAGCGCTACAAAAAGCGTTTGAAATAAAAGGAAAAGATGCCAAAGTTGCCGTCATTCCTGATGGTTTGGGTGTCGTTGTAAATATTTAAGGAAGGAAATTTGAATTTATGTTACACAATTTAATTGCGGAATTTTTATCAACAGGACTTATGATTTTATTTGGTGTCGGTGTACACTGCGATGAAGTTTTGACAAACACAAAATATCACGGAAGTGGACACATCTTTGCAATCACAACATGGGCCTTTGGCATCAGTGTTTGTCTATATATTTTTGGTGGAGTTTGTATGAATCCTGCCATGGTACTTGCACAATGTGCTTTAGGTATGCTTCCATGGACAAGCTTTATTCCATACGTTATTGCCGAATTTTTAGGTGCTCTTGTAGGAGCTTTGATTTGTTATGTGATGTATAAGGATCACTTTACAGAAAGCGAAGGAAATGTGAACCCAATCGCCATTCGTAATATTTTCTCTACAAATCCAAACTGCAGAAATTTGCCAAGAAATTTCTTTGTCGAAACACTCGCAACAACTATTTTCTTGAGTGCCATTTTAGCCGTTGCTACAAAGTATGAAACACAATTACCTATTGGTGTTGGACTTATTGTATGGGCTGTTGGTATGGGTCTTGGAGGAACAACTGGATTTGCGATGAATCAAGCTCGTGATTTAGGACCTCGTTTGGCCTTCCAATTATTACCTATTAAGAATAAAGCCAATAATGATTGGCAATATGGACTATTAGTTCCAGGAATTGCTCCTTTTGTAGGTGCATTGATTGCTGCTTTGTTCTGCCATTTATTTTTAGGTATCTAATATTAGAAAAGACAGATATTCAAAATCAGACTGAATATCTGTCTTTTTTTATATTTTTCTTTGTGTTTTTAAATCATATAGGGCAATACCTAAACAGAAGATTTCAGAGACTGTACAACTGATCCAAATTCCATTTTCCTTTAATAATGTAGTACAAACAAATAGAGATAATAAGACAAAGAGAATGCCACGAGAAATCGAAAGAACAAAGGCTTTTCTTGGTTCTTCTAAAGCAACCATGTAGCCGCTTGTGATTATGACATGTCCCATAATCAAGAAGACAAAGCTAAATTGACGTAGCGCTATAATGGTATTAAAGTAGTTTTCTGTATTTACTGGAACAAAAGCAGCCGTGATATTTGGTGCAAACACTTCTACAATTAAGAATAATATAACTCCAGCACAAGAGACTAAAACACGTGCATATTTATGAAAAGTTGAAACGGCATTTTTATCGCTTCGACCATAATAATAACTAACTAAAGGCTGCGTTCCTTGACTGGTTCCAACCATTACCATCAATACAAGATTATAGATATACATCAATACAGTAAAAGTAACAAGTCCATCCGTACCAAGTAGTTGATTGATACGATAGTTAAATACTGTAATCATAATGCCTGGAGAGATTTCGGAAATACAATCGGGAAGGCCTAAAGATAAAATTCTAGAATATTCATGCCAAGGATAGTTTGCCTTCACAAAATGGAAATGCGATTTATGGCTAAACGAAAAATGATAAAAGAAGAAGCAGAAAGTCACAAGTTGAGATAAACCTGTAGCTAAGGCAGCACCACTAATTCCCATGTTAAAAGTTCCCATAAATAAAGGGTCAAGAATTAAGTTTGTGCCAGCTCCTAGACAAATACCCATTATGGATTTTTGGGGGAAGCCATCGGCCTTTAAAAGGACTTCGAAACAATAGGATACAATATAAAAGAAGGAGAAGCAGGATAATACTTTGATGTATGTATCTGCATAATCAAATACATCTTCGTTTGCACCTAAAAATTCTGTGATGTGATGTGAGTTTATAAAAGATAAAATCGCAATACATAAAGCTACACATGAAATTGTGATGGTATTCATTGTGAATACTTCATGCATTTTTCTTTCTTCATTCGCACCTCGATAAATGGACATCACTGTACTCGATCCAATCGCAAATAAGACTCCAATGGAGAAAATGGTTGTGACATATGGACTTGCCACGTTTATGGAAGCTAATGCCGTATCGCCTTCATAGTGGGCAACAAATATACCGTCAACTAAGGTATATAGATTAAAGATAACCATCGAACATATGGATGGTATGACAAATTTAAGATATTGTTTCAACATAAAATCACCAATTTAAGTGTAAACCTTGGTATAATACTAAGGTCAAGGGTGGCAATATGAAAAAGTATTATAAAATCAATGAAATCGCAAAATTATACAATATTAAAACAGACTCTTTAAGATACTATGAAGAAGTAGGTTTAATTTGTCCAATGCGATCAAAATCAAATTATCGATTATACACACTGAATGATATCTATATTTTAAACATTATTCGAGATTGTTTAAAATTAGGGTATGATACACATCAAATCAAAGAATACTTAGATAATCGTAGTGTGAATAATACAATTGTGTTTTTAAAAGAAGAAGAAAGATTGATTCAAAGACAGATTCAAGAATTGAACACGAAACTACTTTCGATTCAAACTCGAATCATAGATTTAGATCGCACGCAGTATATGGAATTTGATACATGTAAGATTGAAGTATATCCCAAAAGATATTGTCGGTATTTAAAAGAAAAAATTGATCAAGATGAAAAGATTGACTTTCTATTGACGAAACTAAGTGAATCGATGGAAGAAGATATTTCTGTATTAGGAAATATGGATTCAGGCAGTGTTGTTGAATATAAAAATAATGAGTATGTGTATACAAGTGTATTTATTTTAACTCAAGAAGAAAAACATGACTTTATTCTAGACGAAGGTATGTATTGTACATATACGTATTCAGGCCAATATGATCGAACGAATCAATTGTTTAATAAAATGAAAGATTGGATTAAAGAACACAATTATGCAGTTGATGGGCCATTCTTAGAATTTTTATTGATTGATATTCATGAAACAAAAAAAGTGGAGGAGTACATTACCTCCATCCACATTAAGGTTAAACCAAGATGATAAATCCAGATTCAATAGGTTTATATTCTTCGACATCCATTGAATCGTAGTATAGATCTCCATTTGCATCTAATACTAGAATTCGATGATTTTCACAAATAGTTGGTAAGACTTCTAAAGTGTTGTTGATTTTGTAGACTTTATTTTCTTTTTCAAACAATTGAGAATTATATGGTTCGATATCATCTTCACAAATATAGGTGTAGCTTGCACAATATAATTTACCATCTTCAAAATAAGGCTCAATACGATCTCTAGAACCGTTACAAGGCGTATTTAAATAGCTTTGTGCATGTGTATCATCGATTACTTCAATTGGAAATTCAGATACTACTGGTTCGGATTTATTGCCATGAACAATCAATGATAGTGTGTCTTCTGTTCTGTTAAATTCAACACTGCATAACATTTGATTTGTGACAATATCATAATAAGTTGTATCACACACAATATATTTCTTATTTAATCTGGATTTCCAAACTGAGTTTAGTTCTTGTTTTTTAGCTTTTTGTGCAAACGCAACCGTACGATTTCTTGTTGTCTTTAAAAGATAATCCCCCTCAAAGAAGATTTGATTTCCTTTTTCATTTGTCCATTTACCATCTGCATAATTTAATAAATCACTCATGAGCCAGCCTTTTTCCGTTTTATCTTGCACAACCATACTTGATTTGATGGTTGTGATTTTTTGTAAACCAAAGGCATGGGCATAAATTCCTGAATAATCTGGATATGTATTTGGTTCTAAATACGTATTGAATAAGCGCATTAAAGTTGTAGGAACATCGAGTCCACAATCATGGGTTTCACTAAGTGCTAATACGGCATTGTATTTAGGAATAATGATCAGCCTTGAACTAAAGAACATACTGTTTCCACCTTTTGCCAGAACACCATCACCAAAATCATAGTCTGGATCATGGTGTCTGACTAAGTCCCAGCCTAAGCCAAAATCAATGGCGCCAAGATCCGATTCTAGAAATGTAGTGCCCCAAGATTTAGCCGTTAAAGCTTTTGACTTTTCACTAATAATAGAATTAGGCTCTAGAAATATTTGTCCAAATTTACATAAATCAATCATAGAAGTGGTGATTCCACCGGCTCCTTGAATTGGAAAGTATTCTTTTGGTTTCTTACCTTCAGAAACTAAAGGATAATCTGAATCGATTGTATAAGTTGTGTTGGTGCTTTTTGCGCCAATCTTTTCTGTAATATATTTTCTTAAGACATCTTCATAAGCCATATTACGAACTTTTGAAACGACCATTTCAGCAAGCGTAAATCCATCATTACAATAGGTACTGTAAGTTCCTGGATCTGCTTTTAGGGTGCTGTTTGATAAATAGTTTAATACTTCGCTATAGTAGTCAAACTTAGAAGTGGTACTCACACTAAAATGTTTCCATTGTGTCCCTGGAAGTCCACTCGAATGATCTAGGCACATACGTACAGTAATCTCTTTATATCTTTCATCTTTCATTGTGAATTCAGGAAGAATATCTGCAACTTTATCTTCGAGTTGAATTAATCCTTCGTCTACTAACTGCATAACACATACGGTACAATAGATTTTAGATATCGAACATACATTAAATGTACAATCCGTCGTGATGGGTTGATTGTTGATTTTGTCGATGACACCAATCGCATCGGCACATACAATTTTTCCATCCTGCATAAAGGCATAACTACAAGCCGTATAGTCTGGCTTTACCATAGCTTTTAATAATTGAGTAACTTGATTTTCCATATGATTTCTCCTTTTTAAAAGAAAACGAGAAGATGATAAACCTTCTCGCTACTCTGCAACGGCATCAATTAAAATGCTGTGATAGGTATTCACAATATCATCAACCGTTTCTTCAATATTCGCATTGTTGACAGCTATATAAGCAGCGTATTTTTGGTACAATGGGTATCTTTCTTTATACATTTGTTGAAGGGCTTGTTTAGAACTTGATAAAGGTCTATTTGGATCGGAACTAATTAATTTATCGATATCACGATCAATGAAGATCGTAATTCCATTTAAACGTAAAAAGTCCATATTGACTTTATGTTTAACGACACCACCACCTGTCGCAATAATTTTATTGTTCATCTTACTAGCTTCAATCGCAACTTCTGTTTCAATCGCTCTAAATCCAGTTTCTCCAGATTCTTGGAAGATTTCTGGAATGCTTTTGCCGGCTTTGGCAATAATCATATCGTCTAAGTCGAAAAATTCTTTTCCAAGCTTTTCTTCAAGCATTTTACCAATAGTTGTTTTACCAGCACTTGGCATACCAATTAATACGATGTTACAACGATCTTTCAACATCTCCTTTTTGATTTCATCAATGATAGAATCGTCAAAAGACATATTTTCAAAAATTTCAAATGTATATTTGGCTTGCGCAATCAACATCTCTAAACCAATCACACGCTTGATATCGGCTTCTTGAGCTTCAAAACATAAACGTGTAAGAATTGGGTTGTATACAACATCTAATACACATTCTAATTTATGGAACCAGCTTACATCAATTGGTGCATTCACAATATTTGGAAACATTCCTACAGGACTTGTATTGACGACAATATCTGCATCTAAATGGGATGTATACATTTCATCGTATCCAATGGCACCACGATTTGCACTTCTTGAAACAATCACAATGTCTTTTGCGTTTTCATGTTTACAAACGGCTTTAACAGCAGCACATGCACCACCGTTACCAATAATCAAAACTTTTTTTCCTTCCATATGTACGTTGTGGGCTTTAACCATATATAAGAATCCGCCAAAGTCTGTATTGTACCCTTTTAATTTGCCATCTACATTGATGATTGTATTGACGGCACCAATAGCTTTAGCACTCTCATCCATTTCATCTAAGTAAGGAATGACATCCTTTTTATATGGAATAGTCACGTTGATTCCTTTGAAATCTTTCTTTTCCATAAATTCTTTGAATTCTTCTTTATCTAATTCCACCAATTGGTAGTCATAATCTTTTACGTTCTCAATCTCTGCAATTCTTGTCTGAATTTGTTTGGAGAAACTATGCCCCAAGTGCTCACCTATCAATCCGTATTTCATATCATTTCCTCTTTTTCTAGAACAGCACTTTAAATGTTAAAAAAAGCATTTCGAAGAAGAAATGCCTTTTGAATGCCCTGAAACTTAAAATAACCATCGTATACATATGGCTTTTCTCAGGGCTATTTAAAGTAAAAGTAATAATGTCTTGAAGTGTTCATACGCATAGAATACACCATTTCTTTGTAAGTGGCAACTCTAAAATGAAAATAAATGTAAAAAGCGGAAAGCTGTTTCAAAAAAAGATATGATACAATTTATCCGAAAGGAGCTAATTATGAATATTGGATTTATGGTATGTATTGTTCTCGGGGTTTTGTTTCTTATTGTGGGGATTCTTTTCTCTTTATTAAAGGAAAAAGGAGCTAAGTATGTTTCTGGTTTTAGTACGTTGAATCATCCTGAAAAGTATGATAAGGCATATATTTCTTTAGATATGCGAAATCAATGCTTTACATATGCATTGATTCTATTTCTAGGAGCAATCATTTCTTATTTCATATCCACTCTTATCGCTATACCAACCTATGTTCTATGGGGTATTCTTTTCTTTAAGTCTGTACATTTGGATGCAGAAAAGGCATTCGAAAAGTATTTGATTAAGTAAATTAACGCAAAAACATTACTTTTAACGATACTAAAGTTAAAATGAAAATAATAGAGTTAAAAAGGAATGGTGATAACATGAAAACGGATATATTTGGAATGATGTTTTTCAAAATGAGCAAAAAACACACAAAACGAATTCTGGGATATGAAGCAATACATCCATTCTGGCACTTCTTTGATTTAAAAGCCTATATGATCATGGCTTGCATGATGGGTGGAGGAATTGGATTTAGAGCAGCTGGAATCTTTCCGGATATCTTTATTGCCTTCTTTTATTCAGGACTTGGTTGTGCATTAGCTTAAGCTGGCATTGCTTTCTTAAGAAACTATATTCAATATGAAAACTAAAAGAAAAGACCGACTTGATCTCTTCTTTTAATCAATATTGGAGTTTTGGACAATGAAATTACAGAATGAATGCGCAGCAGGAAGCATATATCTGTTTTTGATGTTTGCCATATAAATGATACGTTTCTTTTGTGGGTTGTTTATCTTTAATTTCTTTAAATGAAAATGGACAGAAGTCGTAGAGCTATGAATCCAGGCAACTATAATGAGGATGGAACTATCAAAAAAGGAAAGAAGAAGTGGATTTTATCCAATCTATGTGCTAAATGTAGTGCTTGACTGTAGAGTTCACTGCTTCAACAGAAAGATAGGAATCCAAAGTTTGAAAATAATGTATGATTGCTGCATAATGTTGTCAGCAAAGAACCCTCACTGCTTGTGGTGAGGAGTAGTCAGTTGATGCGTATACAAAAAATATGAATAAAGGAGAATAAAAAAATGAATACAGTAACAATGAAAAATGTTGAATTTGGTGCAGGCGTACCAAAGATTTGTGTTCCTATTTGTGGAAAGAGTAAAGAAGATGTTTTAGAACAAGCGAAAATCATTCTTGATACACCAGCTGATATTATTGAATGGCGTATGGATTGGTTTGAAGGAGTTGAAAATACTGCATCTGTAGTAGAAATGGCTAAAGAATTACGTGAAGTATTTAAAGAAACTCCAGTCTTAGCTACTTTCCGTTCTAAAAAAGAAGGTGGAGAATTAGAAGTATCTACTGAATATTATGTGGAATTAAACTGTGCAGTTGCCAAAAGCGGTTATATAGATGCAGTAGATGTTGAATTATATACAGGAGATAAGGAAGTTGAAACGATTGTAACGACAGCTCATGAAAATGGAGTAAAAGTAATCATGTCGAACCATGACTTCTTCAAAACACCATCTAAAGAAGAAATCATTTCTCGCTTATGCGCTATGCAAGAAAAGGGTGCAGACATTCCTAAGATTGCAGTTATGCCTCAATCAAAAAAGGATGTATTGACATTATTATCAGCTACAAATGAAATGGCTGAAGAACATGCCAATCGTCCAATCATCACTATGTCAATGGCAGCTACGGGAGTAATTTCTCGTTTAGCTGGTGAAGTATTTGGTTCTTGTTTGACATTTGGTGCAGCCAAAAAGGCGAGTGCTCCAGGTCAAATGGGTGTCAATGATCTTAAGACAGTTCTTGAAACTTTACACAAAAGCTTATAATCAATAAGGCAGGTTAATAATCTGCCTTTTTTCATTGACACATGATATCAAAGTGATATCATTTAGATAGTGGAGGTGCTTATATGACAGAAAAAGTTTTAAGCAATAAAAAGAATGGCATGGCCATGATGATAATATGGATTGTTTTATATCTTGTAGCCTTGTTGATGACAATACTAGGTGCAGCATTCGTTTGGCCTTTATTTATTATTGGTGTTGTATGGCTATGCATTGGTTGGATTCCATTTCTTGGTTTAAAAGTATTAAAGCCACAAGAAGCCTTGGTTTTGACATTATTTGGTAAATATGTAGGTACTTTAAAGGATGCTGGATTTTATTTTGTCAATCCTTTTTGTCAGGCTGTCAATCCTGCCGCAAAGACAAAACTAAATCAAAGTGGAGATGTGGATGATGGTTCTAAGAAGAGTATTTTTCAAGCGCAAAATAATGGAACAGTAGAAATGGCTTCTAAAAAAGTATCTTTGAAAATCATGACTTTAAACAACAATCGTCAAAAAATCAATGATTGTTTGGGAAATCCTGTTGAGATTGGAATTGCCGTGATGTGGCGTGTTACAGATACCGCAAAAGCTGTATTTAATGTAGATAACTATAAGGAATATCTTTCTTTACAATGCGATAGTGCATTAAGAAATATTGTTCGTATTTATCCTTATGATGTCGCTGAAAATGTAGATACAACAGGTGATGGTATTGCCGATGAAGGAAGTCTTAGAGGTTCTAGTGAAGTAGTAGCTTCTAGAATTCGTGATGAAATTCAAAGTAAGGTGAAAGATGCAGGTCTTGAAATTATTGAGGCAAGAATTACATATTTGGCATATGCACCAGAAATTGCAGCCGTTATGCTTCAAAGACAACAGGCAAGTGCGATTATTGATGCACGTAAGATGATTGTGGATGGAGCTGTTGGTATGGTTGAAATGGCATTGGATCGTTTAAATGAAAATGGGGTTGTAGAATTGGATGAAGAAAGGAAAGCGGCTATGGTTTCTAACTTGTTAGTCGTACTTTGTGGAAACCATGATGCGCAGCCAGTTGTAAATTCTGGCAGTTTGTATTAATGGAAAAGAAACAGATTCCTTTGCGTCTTTCAAAAAAATTGTATGATCAAATCGCTTCATGGGCAGAAGATGATTTTCGCAGTGTCAATGGACAAATTGAATACTTGTTGACAGAGTGTGTGAAACAAAGAAAAAAGAATGGCAAATACGTCAGTGATACGATGGATGAGCCTATTGAATTGGATATTAAGTAAGAGAGTGTAGAAATACATTCTTTTATTTTTGGAAAAAATAAAAGCTTTTAAAGGTTAAAGCTGAAAAACTTGGTATCTTAAGCTACTTTTAAAGGTTAAATTTTGAAGACTTGGTTAATTGAATAGTCATTTTGTCTAAGTTGTACATTGTAAAGTATATGTAAAAAACATAAAATACTCTAAAAATAGGAGGTAAATTTATTTATGTATACAAACAATTATTCAAACTCAGTAAGTACAAATTCATTATATAAAGTATACAGCTGGATGATGGTAGGACTTGGAATTACGGCAATCACTTCGGCCTTGTTGTATGCTTCTGGCATATTCATGCTTATTATTCAGATTCCCATGATTTCACTATTATTATTCATAGTACAAATTTCGTTAACGATTTCAATGGGACGTCAATTATCACGTAATACACCTGCTTCTACGATGAAGACGATGTTTATTGTGTATTCACTTACAATGGGAATCAATATGACATCATTGGCTTATGTATATAGTGCTGGACAGATTGCAGCTGCCTTTGGCATTAGCGCTATCTACTTTGCATGTTTAGCCATTATTGGAAAGACGACTAAAATGGATCTTAGTAAAGTGGGAAACATTTGTTTGATTGGTTTGATTGCGATGATCTTTAGTCAATTTTTCTTCATGCTATTTAGAGTTAGTATGGATGTACGCTTATGGAGCGTGATTGGCCTATTATTATTTACCGGACTTACAGCTTGGGACATACAAAAAATGAATTATATGTTGAATGGGTATGAAGATGAAAAGATATCGATTTATATGGCGTTACAGCTTTATTTAGATTTCTTGAATATCTTCTTATACATTTTACGATTATTAGGACGTAGAGATGATTAATTCATCTCTATTTTTTTATGGTTGACAATGTAAACTAATATTGTATACTTTAATAGTTCACTAAATGAACTAAAGGAGTATGTATGAAAGTATTAAAGAAAATAGGAATTACTATATTATGTTTATTATTGATTTGTGGAATAGGAATTGTTTGTTTGTTTCACAATGAATATAGCTCATTAAAATCATTAAAAAAAATTGATGCTTATCCAATGTATACAATGGATTATAGTGCGGATTATGGATTGGATGAGTTTTTAGAAAAAGGTGCAAGCAATGATAAAGAGCTTGTTGAATTTGTGGTGAATCATGTAATGAAGGGGTTACCATTAAGTATTAAGATTCCAGATTTAGGTTGTTCTACATTTATTGCACAAAATAAAGATTCAGGATATCTGTTTGGACGCAACTTTGATATGGATTATTCGCCAAGTGTATTAGTGAAGACGAAACCTAAAAATGGTTATGCCTCTGTATCTATGGTGAATTTAGGCTTTGTAGGATATAATGAAAAATATTTACCAGATACATTAAAGGATTCATTAGTGACTTTGGCAGCACCTTATGCACCATTAGATGGAATGAATGAAAAAGGATTAGCGGTTGGTGTATTGTTGATTGATACAAAACCAACAAATCAGAATACAAAAAAGGTGGATATCACAACAACAACAGCCATTCGAATGATGTTAGATAAGGCAAAGAATGTGGATGAAGCGTTAGAATTATTATCTTCTTATGACATGCATTCAAGTGCGAATAGTTGTTATCACTTCCAAATTTGTGATGCTTCTGGAAAGAGTGTTGTCGTAGAATATGTGGATAATGAAATGAAGGTTGTATATCCGGATAAGAATTACCAGTGTGCTACAAATTTCTTGTTGACGCAACCAGATGCAGAATTTAATTTTGGTCAAGACCGCTACCAAATTATTGATGAAAAATTAAGTTCCACAAATGGAAAACTATCCAATCGTGAGGCTATGCAGCTTCTATCTGATTGTTCACAAGATGCACATAAGAATAATCAGGGAAAAATCTCAAAGACACAATGGTCTTGTGTATATGATTTAAAGAATAAAAAGGTAACGGTTTGTGTGAATCAAAATTATGATGCGAAATACACAATTTCTGTGCTAGAATAAAGCTATGAAAAAGAATGAACAAGTATTAGAAGCGTGGCTTCAAATGACAACCGTTATTAATAATGAGAGAATTACTCCAGATCTTCCTTACAATGAGTCGATGATTTGTCGTTATTTATATCAAAATCAAGATATAAATGTAACCGCAACGGATTTATGCAACTATATGCGCATGCAAAAATCGCAGATGAATCGTACGCTTACAAGTATGGAAAAAAAGGAATTGATTACACGTATTCGTAGTGAACAGGATACTCGTAAAATCTATATCACATTAAATGATTCGATGCTTAAAATTTATAAAACTCAACATGAGAAAATATTAAAAATCGTCGATGAGTTATTCGATAAAATTGGTTATGAAAGACAATCAGAAGTGATTAAATTATTTGATTTGATTACACAAACCGCAAAAGAAATGTTGTAAAGATAAGCTGGATTTCCAGCTTTTTTCTTTTGTTTCATCAAGAGGTCTTTTTTGGTAGAATATAGGTGGCGTTTGGGGAGGTTTATATGAAAAAAACAAATTATGTAAAAGATGTATTGGTTGTTTTATTAGGAAATTTTATGATAGCAATATCAGTTGCTTTTTTTGTTTTACCAAATAATACATTAACCGGAGGCGTAGCCGGTGTTGCCGTGGCATTAAAACCATTATTACCATTTGTACCATCCGTATGGCTGATCAACATATTGATGATTGGACTCTACGTTGTTGGCGCAATTTTTTTGGGGAAGGCATTTGCACTGAAATCATTGATTTCAACATTTAGTTATTCATTTTTCGTTTCTTTGTTGACTTATGTGACAACTTTATTTCCCAAAGACACATTTGTCATGCAACCCATGTTGGCAAGTATTTATTGTGGGTTGATTTCGGGAATTGGCTTAGGTCTATGCTTTAGAGTGAACGCAAGTACTGGAGGTATGGATATTCCAGCCTTGTTGATTCATAAGTATACTCATATTTCTTCAGGAAATTCAGTAATGATCATTGATGCTCTAACTGTATTGTTGGGAATGTCTACATATGGTGTAGAACCAGCCTTGATTGGAGTGTTATCTGTATTCACATCTGGTTTTGCGATTGATAAAACAATTTTGATTGGTTCAAGTACGGCAATCAACTGTATGGTTATTTCAGATAAATGGTTTGATATTAAAAATCATGTATTAAACAATATGGAGCGTGGTGTTACAATTTTAGAAGGTAAGGGTGGATATACAAATGAATCCAAACCTGTATTGATGATTGTAATTCCACAAAAAATGTATTCGAATTTAGAACACGAAATCATGCAGTTAGATCCAAGAGCTTTTATTATTGTAAATAGTGTTCATGAAGTCGATGGAGAAGGATTTACTTATGAATTGGAGGATTTAAAGTGATGACAAAATTAGTGATTTGTGACATTGATGCCACATTAGTCAATGAAAAGAAAGAATTAACGCCGAGGACAAAAGAAGCTTTGATCAAGCTTCATGAAAAAGGGATTTATTTTGGGATTGCCTCAGGACGTCCAGCCGATGAATTAAAACGCAATAAAGAGTATTGGGATCTACCTTTTGACTTTGATTTTGTGGTAGGGATGAATGGCGCAGAACTTTGGGATGGTGTGCATCAAAAATTTTATAGCTATTTCATGATGAAAAAGGAATGGCTAAAAGAAACCATGGAAATCATGAATGTTGTTAAATGTAACCCAATGATATATTGGAATGGAAAGATTCGTTGTGTTCATATTGATGATTGGATGATTCATTCGGCTTCGACTTCTCATAAAGAATTGGAAGTTGTAAAATTAGAAGATTTCTATGCACATGAAAACGCAAAAATCATGTTCCGCATGAAAGAAGAGGATATGCTTAAAGCGGAAGCTTGGGTAAAAGAGCATCCAAATCCTTATTATCATGGTTTTAAAACGCAATCCACATTACTTGAATTTTGTGATAAAAGAATCAATAAGGGATATGGACTACAAAAAATATGCGAACTAAATGATTTAGACATAAAGGATGTCATGGCCTTTGGAGATACATCCAACGATAATGATATGTTAAAAGTAGCAGGTTGTGGTGTTTGTATGATCAATGGTACGGATGATACAAAGGCTTGCGCCAATGCCATCACAAAACAAGATAATGAACATGATGGTTTAGCTATCTATTTAGAAGAAAGTGGGATTTTATGTTAAAAGTATGCGTAATTGGTGGAGGACCATCTGGATTGATGGCTGCCTATACCGCAAGCTTAGTCGGTCACCAAGTGGAGTTGTTTGAGAAAAATAAACAATTAGGAAAGAAGTTGCAACTTACAGGACATGGACGTTGTAACGTTACAAACAGTTGTTCAAAGGATGAATTTTTCAAGCATATTGTGCATAATGAAAAATTTCTATATAGTCCTTTCTCACAATTCTCTAATTTGGATATGATCCAATTTTTAAAATCCAATGGTTTACCTACCATTGAAGAAGACCATGGGCGTATGTTTCCTGGTTCGAATTCAAGTCAGGATGTTGTTTTATTGTTTGTGGAATTATTACGCAAAAACAATGTGATTCTACATATGGATGAAGCATGTACAGATTTAATGGTTGAAGATGATAAAGTTGTTGGAATCAAAACAGATAAAGGTTCGTATTCGTTTGATGTAGTGATTGTTGCGACAGGTGGAAAGTCTTTTGCGTCGACTGGAAGTAGTGGCGATGGATATAAATGGGCGAATACATTAGATATCAAAGTCAGTGATTTATATCCTGGATTGGTTTCTTTACGAACAAAAGAAATCTTTGATTTAGCGGGTCTTTCTTTGCAGAATGTGGGTATTCAAGTAAAGAAAGATAAAAAAGTTTTATATAAACAATTGGGAGACATTTTGTTTACGCATGAAGGTGTTAGTGGACCAGGTATTTTGGCCATGTCAAGCTATGTGATTCATAAAGAACCTGACAAAATCATATTTGATTTAATTCCAGATAAATCAATGGAAGAAGTGGATGCATTTTTACTAGAAAGAATGAATCGTTCTTCAAATAAACAATTGAATCACATACTTGAAATGATGATACCTAAGAGATTGGTACAATATATCATGGATCGTTTAAATATTGATGATTCTTTAAAAGCCAATGAAACAACAAAAGTACAAAGAAGAAGTATTAGTGAATTATTGAAATGTTTAGATTTTGAAGTGTCTAGTTTTGCCGGATTTGATCAGGCTATGATAACTGTGGGTGGAATCAAGACAAATCAGATTCAGCCTCAGACAATGGAATCTAAGAAAATTAAAGGCTTAAAGTTTGTGGGTGAAGTATTGGATTTGGATGCGCAAACAGGAGGATACAATTTACAGATTGCATGGACAACAGGATATGTTGCGGGAAGCACAATAAAAGAAGGGGCTAATTAAAGTCCCTTCTTAAATTTTGATGCAGGAATGTGACAATAGGCACCTGGATTTTTATCCAGGTATTTTTGATGGTATTCTTCGGCATTAAAAAAGTTTTTCATAGGCTCTACTTCAACAGCTAGAGGTGAATCATATTTCTTTTGGATTTCATTATATTTAGATTGGATGATTTCTAAATCTATTTTTTCCACATAATAAATACCTGTACGATAGGAAATGCCAATATCTTCACCTTGTTGATTGACGGATACTGGATCAATAATGTCAAAGTATAAGTCTAAAATCTTAGAAAGTGAAATCACGTTGTCATCATATTGGATTTCTAATGTTTCTGCATGACCTGTAAGTCCTGCTTTCACATCTTTATATTTTGGGTTTTCACTATTACCATTCGCATAGCCAACGGTCGTCTTTAGAATACCATCAAACTGATCGAAATAGTGCTGCACACCCCAAAAGCAGCCTCCAGCTAAATATATTGTTTTTATCATTTTAATTTATAATATTTTCCTTTCGAATCTTTTTTATAGCGCCCAACTTTTTTTGCGTAGTCACTCTCAATCCATTTGGAAAGTTTACACTTCTTTTGTTTGTTTGCTAAGATGGGCATTAAATACTTACTTAAATCATCAATAGATGCATAGCGGGTATTGATTTTTGGATATTTCTTTAATGCTTCTATTACCTCTTCATCACTTGCTTCATTTGGCTTTGAGGTATTTGTTTGTTTCTTTTGTTTTTGTATCTGTTTTGGTTGAGACTTAGGCGTTTCTTCCTTTAAAGGCAACAAGAACGGGTCTCTTGTCTGTAAGATTTCAATGTCGATATCTTTTCCTTGGAACAACAAGGCTTGTTTAATACCTTGAAATCCTTGATCATTTGTGACAAGAAGAATTTTTTTAGGGACTATATTGGCAACAATTTGTCCAAGTAAAGTAGCACAATAGATGTCCGCAAAATTCTTTTGGCTTTGGTGTGTATTGAAACAATAAGAATTTGGGAAATCCTTCGCAATCGCAAAGATTTGCTGCCAGCACTTTTGCCCTATTTTTTCAAAGTTTCCAAAGAAAAAGAAGACGCTAGGACTAGTGGCTTTTAGTGTGTTTGTGTCAAATTGTTGAACATTTTCACAGTCAATACAATAGAGTGTGTAGTCTTCAAAATTATCGATTTTAATATTTTGTGGAGAGAAACTCATGCATTGAGAAAATGTTCCGATTGAAAAATTAAGTTGTGACATTTCATTCATCCTTTCGTAAATAATTATAGCACATCGTGGTATTCTTGCTTTGAATTTGTTATAATAAACTTCAAAGGGGGAGTTTTAGTGGCTTATTATCACATCTTAAAAGAACGTCGAACAAACCTAAAACTTTCCATTCAGGATGTTTCAAATCAGACGCGTTTAGCGCCTCAATATATACAAGCAATCGAAGAACACAACCTTGATGTTTTCTCCGATGACCTATCTTTCGTTCGCTATTTTGTGCATGCCTATTCGGATGCGATTGGCGTAAATTGGCAGGCTATTTCAGATGAAGTTGATGTGGATGTCAATGAATTTGCGCATCAAAGAGACATGGCTTTAACTATGGCACAAAGGCGTATGGTTGAACAAATGGCGAGTGTTCAAAAGACAAAAAAGACGACTAAGAAAAAGAAAAAATCATCTTTAGGATGGTTTCAAAAACATGTCAGTAGAACAAGTTCTTCATTGAACGCAAACCAGACGAAGATCATCAAAATGCTTGTCCTGATTGGAATCATTGGATTAGGAGTTTTATCCTTGGTCAATGTGGGATTGCGTTCGATTTCAAATCAAAAACTAGCAACGCAGCAAGAGCTTCGTGAAGAGCAATTGTCTAAAAAGGAACAGGAGACAAATAAACTCGCAAACCAGCGTAAAAAAGCTAAAGAGGCTCAGGCTTTAGTTGTTAATAAAATTAGCGGTGAAACCAACGCATATCAGCTTTCGAATATTCAATCGGATGTAAAAACATTGGATTTAAGTATTACGTTACCGACAAAGACAAAAATTACTTTGAAAAAGAATGATGAAACAATCAATGACACTTCAAAAGTATATACGGGTACATTCAATCAGAGCTTGGAATTATCCGATGATTGTACTTTTGAAATTAGTATTGAGACATATTCAGATAACAGTATTTCTATTGATGGAAAAGAAATTTCTTTTGATAAAGAGGGTTGGAAGCAGGGTGAGCCTGCCGTTATCACACTACAAATTGGTAAGGGATACCAAAAACCTGTTGAAGAAGATGAAACGGAATATGAGGATAGTGACTATGATTACGATTATGATTATGGTTACACAGATGAAAATCTATATGCACAAGGGGAGGATGTAACTTATGGCCAAGATGAATATACCGAACAGACTAACAATTATTAGAATTTTATTAGTTCCTGTTGTTGTGGCTGTATATTTATGTATGGACCCGACTATTGGTGTTATAGATGAAGCAAGTGGTCTTGCACTACGTGATGTGATCGCATTTGTGATTTTTGCGGTTGCGAGTATTACAGATTTCTTTGATGGAATGTTAGCAAGAAAGAACAATTGGATTACTTCTTTTGGAAAATTTGCAGATCCTATCGCAGATAAGATGTTAGTGAACACAGTTTTGATCTTGATGGTTTATTTTCATCAAGCCAATGTGATTGCGGTATTACTTATGATCGCAAGAGACTTGATTGTTGATGGCTTACGAATGAGCGCAGCTAATTCTGGTGAAGTTGTAAGTGCAGGTATTTTTGGAAAACTAAAGACAGTACTACAAATGTTTGCACTTGTATTCTTGTTATTAAAAGATTGGCCGTTTGTCTATATGGGTATTTGTATGGACCAAATATTGTTGTGGGCAGCAACAGTGGCTTCTTTATATAGTGGATGGATTTATTTCAACCAATTGAAAAAATACGTTTTGGAGACTATGTAATGACTGAGGCAAAACAACTTGTTTCTTTATGTACAGAAAATCATTTGACTATTTCTAGCTGTGAAAGTCTAACAGCTGGCCTATTTACGAGTACGATTGCTTCAATTCCTGGGGCAAGTGCTATTTTAAAAGGTGGTTTAGTGACTTATTTTACACCAATGAAAAGTGTATTAGCTCATGTGGATGTGAACTTAATTCAAAATTATGGTGTAATTAGTGAAGAGTGTGCCTATGCCATGGCCAAAAACACAAGAGAAATTATGGATGTGGATTATTGTGTGTCTTTTACGGGCAACGCAGGTCCGAGTGCCTGGGAAGAAAAACCAGCAGGAAGAGTCTATTGTGCTATTGCTTCTAAAAAAGCGGTTCGTGTATATGGTTTTCAATGTACAGGTCTATCTAGAAATGATGTAAGAGAGCATGTTGTTTGTCAAATGATAGATATATTGATACAAACAATTCAAAAGGAGAATATATGCCAAAAGAAAAAGTAGAAACAAATAAAGATAAACTTTTAAGTGATGTACTAACAGAAATCGAAAGGGAATATGGTAAAGGTTCTGTCATGAAATTAGGGGATAGAGCAGCCGTAGATATTGAACCCATTCCTTCTGGAAGTTTATTATTGGATGATGCTTTAGGTATCGGTGGATATCCAAAGGGAAGAATTATTGAAATCTTTGGTCCAGAATCAAGTGGTAAAACAACACTTGCTTTACATGCCGTTGCAGAAGTTCAAAAAAAGGGTGGTCGTGCAGCCTTTATTGATGCGGAAAACGCGATTGATCCAGTATACGCAAAAAATTTAGGTGTCAACATTGATGAGTTGATTTTATCTCAGCCAGATTCTGGGGAACAAGGTTTAGACATTATGTTGATGCTTGTTGAAAGTGGAGCTGTTGATTTGGTTGTCGTGGATAGTGTTGCAGCTTTAGTTCCACAAGCTGAATTAGATGGTGAAATGGGTGATAATCAAGTTGGATTACAAGCTCGTATGATGTCAAAGGCAATGCGTAAGCTTGCCGGAGCAATGAATCAAAATGATTGTACAGCTATTTTTATCAACCAGCTTCGTGAAAAAGTAGGTGTTATTTATGGAAATCCAGAAACAACTCCGGGTGGCCGTGCATTAAAATTCTACTCTTCTGTTCGTGTGGATATTCGTAAGGCGGATGCCATTAAAAATGGTACAGATATTGTTGGAAACAAAGTAAAAGTTAAAATTGTTAAGAATAAGGTAGCACCTCCATTTAAGTCTGCCGTATTAGAAATTATGTATGGCGAAGGAATTTCTTACATTAGTGAACTATTAGATTTATGTGTCGATGCCAATATTGTAAAAAAAGCAGGGGCATGGTTCAGTTATGAAGGAGAAAAAATTGGTCAGGGTAAAGAGGCTGCCAAAGCTTACATTAAGGCAAATCCAGAATTCAAATCAATGCTTGAAGAAAAATTAAAGGAATTTAAAACAAACAAAGAAGTTGAAGAATAAGAGTTCTGCGTAGAACTCTTATTTTCATTTAGAGGTATATATGGCACGTTTAGAAAAAAATAATTATAAATCCATTCAAAAAAATGAATTAAATGATCCCGTAGTATTTGTGGTCGATATGATCAAAGGCTTTGTGAATATAGGACCCTTACATGATGAAGTCATTGGCAATGTGGAAAAGAATATTGAAAATCTATTAACAAGCTTAGACTGCAATAATGTCTTTGTATGTGATTCACATCCACCAAAGACGCGTGAATTCAATTCGTTTCCAACGCATTGTGTAATTGGCAGTGAAGAAGCTGAAGTAGTAGATTCTTTAAAGCCATTTGTGAAACACGTCATTAAAAAGAACAGTACGAATACATTTATGGCACCAGAATTTGAAGAGTTTCTAAATTCAGATTTGAAGTATTATCGTGATATAATTGTGACGGGATGTTGTACAGATCTTTGTGTTCTTCATTTCGTATTGAGCTTAAACACATGGTTGAATGAACACAATATGAATGAATATCGTATTGTCGTGGTTGAAAACTGTACAGAAACCTATCATATACCAGAAATACATGAAGCTACATTCTGGAATGATGTCGCATTTAGAATGATGGAAATGAATGGTATTCAAGTTGTTTCTGAAGTAAGGGAGTAAAGATTATAAAATGAAAGATAAGAGAAATTTAAGTTTAGTCATGGACTTTTATGAACTAACAATGAGTCAATGTTATTTTAATGATAATAAAGACAAAGAAGTCGTATTTGACTTATTCTATCGTAAAAATCCGGATGACGGGGGATATTGTGTATTTGCAGGCTTGGAACAAGTTGTAGACTATGTTTCTAATTTACATTTTGAAAAAGAAGATATTGATTATTTGCGCTCATTAAATCAATTTAGTGAAGATTTTCTAGAATATCTATCAACCATTCGTTTTACTGGAGATATTTATGCGATTCCAGAAGGAACACCTGTATTTCCTCATGAACCATTAGTTCGTGTAAAAGCGCCAATTATTGAAGCGCAACTTGTAGAAACGGCATTACTTTTGGCTATCAATCACCAGACTTTGATTGCGACAAAATCACGTCGTATTGTACAAGCCAGTGAAGGTAGAGCGGTTATGGAATTTGGTGCACGCCGTGCTCATAACTTTGATGCAGCCATTCTAGGAGCTAGAGCAGCTTATATTGCAGGTTGTGCAGGAAGTGCCACTACGTATTCAGGAAAAGAGTTTGGTGTACCTGTACTTGGTACAATGGCTCACTCATTTATTCAAAGCTTTGATACCGAATATGATGCATTTATGTATTATGCCAAAACATATCCAGACGCATGTACTTTATTGATTGATACATATTCTACTTTAAAATCAGGTATTGTGAATGCGATTAAAGTAGCTAAGGATTATTTAGAACCAAATGGATACCGTTTAAAAGGTGTTCGTATTGATAGTGGAGATATGGCATATCTTTCTAAAAAAGTTCGTAAAATGTTAGATGAAGCAGGAATGAAAGATTGTAAGATTGTTGTATCCAATTCATTAGATGAGTACGTCATTGAATCTTTGATTCATCAACAAGGTGCTAAAATTGATTCGTTTGGTGTTGGTGAAAACTTGATTTGTTCAAAAAATTCGCCAGTATTTGGTGGTGTTTATAAAATGGTGGCACTTGAAAAAGATGGTCATATGATTCCAAAAATCAAAATTAGTGACAATGTTGAAAAAGTGACAAATCCAGGTATGAAGAATTTAAATCGTATCATGGACAAAGAAACAGGTATGGCTATTGCCGATTTATTGACATTAGAAGATGAAGTGATTGATACAACGCAAGATCTAACTATCTATCATCCAATGTCACGTTGGAAATACAAAGTGATTCCTGCTAATACGTATACAGTACGCGATATGTTAGTACCAATTTTTAAAGATGGTAAGCTAGTATATGATCTTCCAAGCCTAGAAGAAATTCGTGCATATAGTGAAAAGGAACTAGCTACAATTTGGGATGAAATCAAACGTTTTGTATATCCGCAAGAATATTATGTAGACTTAAGTGAAAAGTTATTGAATCTTAAGTTAGAAATGTTGAAAAAGTATAAATAAAAAAAAGAAACCGTCGCTTGACGGTTTTTGTGTTAAATACAACTTTCAAAGAATGCACGCATGTCCTTGGCTAATAGATCAAAGCTTTCTTTACCAAGATAAGCCATATGACCACTTGGATATTCACCAATTGTAACTCGATTTTGATCTAGATTGGAATGGGTTGCCAAATATCTGGCATTTCCAGCTGTTGTACAAAGATCATATAGACCTGAGGCAAAGAAGACTTTCATCTGTTTATTTCTTCGCATACATCCAGCTAAGGATTGGGCAGGACTTGTTTTGAATTCACGATTCCATGTCATATTTACATCAAAGACTAAGCCTTTTGAGATGCGATCACTTGTGATATTTAATTCTTGGCGCATCAATCCATAGGCAGTCTGGAAAGCAGGTGTATATTGTCCCATGGCCGGATCATCCGCAATGACATTGGCTTCCATGATTTCTGGATCATCATTCCATGTATAACGACCGTCATAGAATCCTAAAGCTAAGCCCTTATCTTCTAATAGTTTATGCGCAAAGCCTTTCTGCATATCCATATGTAAATGGTGTCTTAACCAATATGTTTTATCAATACCAGAATAGTAAGCTAGTCTATCCGCAATTTCTTCTTTATTAGGACAGGCATCCCCTAAAAATAAGGCTGTGACATATTCAGTGGATGCGAATGTAAAGGCTTCATCAATAAAGTCTTTTTGTGAAATATTTTCCTTTGGATTATGGAAATAATTTGTGGCAGCCATTGTGATTAAGTCTGTTGCACTTGCTTCAACCGGAAGCTTTTCAATAAAGTAACTTCCAAGTAAGAAGATACCACTGACACTAATGCCCATCGTATCTGCCTTTTCAGGACCTGCACCCATCAACTCTCCTGCAAGTAGGGCACTTCTAGCCGTACCATAGCTTTCTCCCGCAAGTAATACTGGTGAATTTCTTCGGTTGTAACGAGCTAAGAATTGTTCAATGAATTTAGAAACACTTCGAACATCACCATGTGTTTCATAAAATTCTTTTCTTGCCTTTTCCTGAATCAAACGACCTAAACCTGTTCCTACTGGATCAATAAAGACTAAATCACATAAGTCTAATAAACAATGTGGATTGTCTTCTAGTTCAAAAGGAGGAACAGTAGGAAGATTGAGTTCATTATCTAATTTTACAATTCTAGGACCAAATAATCCCATGTGAAGCCAAAGACTTGCACATCCTGGACCTCCATTATAAATAAATAGGATTGGTCGTTTTGAATTGTCTTGTATATCACTTCTAAAATAGGCATAACTAAAGATGGATGCGACTGGATTGTTTTCTTCATCTACGAAGAAATTATCTTCGCAAATTGTATGATAAGGAATGGCTGTTCCTTGAATACTAATTTTGCCATCTGCCTCATATTTTGATTTTTCTAAGTTTTCTTGAATACGCATTATTTCACCTCGCACTTTTTGATAAAGACATTGAATATATCTTGCATCTCACCATATTTATGGGACAATGCTTCTGGATGAAATTGTACGGCATAAATTGGTAATGACTCATGTTCAATGGCTTCAATAATGCCATCTGGAGCTTTAGCTACAACTTTAAAGTTTGGAGCTAAATCTTTGATGGCCTGATGATGAAAACTATTCACATAAGCTTCATCACTTAAGCTAGGATATAAAAAGCTATCCTTTACAATATGGATCTTATGACTTGGATTTTCTCTTTTTTCTTGTTGCGCATGTTTAATGACACTTCTTTTACAATACGATAAATCTTGATACAAAGATCCTTTAAAATAGACATTCAACATCTGAATGCCACGGCAGATTCCAAAAATGGGAATCTGTTTTTCATTGGCATATTTTAATACTCGCATTTCATAATAATCACGATCTAAGCTTGAATTACCTTGTAAAGGTTCTGGATTTTCATTATAAATCATAGGATTCACATCAATTCCACCTGTCACAATTAATCCATCTAATGGATTAACTTGAGCTTGAATTGTATCATAGTCATTTGTGATAGGAAGAATCATCGGACAACCACCACCACGAATAACACTATTAATATAGGCTTCATTGATAAATTGTTTAGGTAAATTCTCTTTATCCAATTCATTACACGTTAGACCGATAATAGGCCTACGCATTTTTATTCTCCATAAGGGCAATTTCGATATTCTTTGTCTCTTTAATAATATATTTTCCTGGAATAGCTTCATCTACATATTCCATTTCACCATTTTGGTTGTCATATGGATCGTTTGGCAAGAAGTTTTTAGCTGGCACAAAAGCACCTTGGAATTTAGATGAACATGGAGTTCTAAATGGATCTAGATATCCAAAATAGAAATCTCTTCTTTCTAAGTTTCCGGCACGATATGATCCTCCACCAAATGAACAATCTGCATATAACCATCCATATGGAGCTACATAGAATCTGGCCCAATCATGATTGCCAATTGTTTCTGGTGTAGTATAAAGTCCAGCTTGCCAAGTGGCAGGAATGCCCGCAATACGGCATAGAGTAATAAATGTCAATGCTTGTAAACCACAATCGCCCTTTAGTCCTGTTGCGATATATTCTGGAATACAAGGTAAAGTCGCATAAGCACGTACATACGAATATGTGACATGACTTGTGATATAGTCATAAATCAATTTAGCCTTTAATAATGGATTTGTTTCTTCACCAATGATTTCTTTAACTACATCTTTTAAATAATCTGTAAATACAACGTGTGGCGCATATTCTTCAAGACAAGTATCTGGATGTTCATTCGTCACAATACTAGGATCTAATTCTTCATAGTGCATGTGATTGATGAATTCATATTCTACACTGAATTCTTCACCTTTTTCGTATGGCTTTTCAATATAAACACATCTTTGATCTACACTGTTATCATTTACTAGACCTTTATGAGATGTATTTAATAATTTAAAATCTTCAACCTGCGCATATTCTTTCGGAATAGGAAGCCATACACGAATCGTTTTACCAGGTTTTTCAAATGCAGGATCCACCTTTAAGCTTGTCTTGACATGAATCTTGCAGTAAACATCTTTTTCTTCTTTCATTTTATGCATTACATCATCTAATAAAGTACTTACAGCACCATCTTTTTCAATTAAACGATCTTTATAAACCTTACGCACTTTAATTAGGTTTTCAAAAAAATTGTCTTTTAAATATATTTTTCCCTCAATGAAGATCCATTCAAACGCATTGTCTTTGAATAATTCATCAAATTCTTCCTCTTTGAAATCTTCAATCTTTGATTTTAATAATTCAATGGCGTCTTCTTTGGAATACGTAAAATCTTCAGGAAGACGAGAAATCAATTCTTTTTCTAATTCTAAACGCTCCTTTAGTTTGGCAGGAATGTCCTTTTGAAGACGTAAATCAATCATCTCCTGCATCAATTTAAATTGCCCATTCCATTTTAATTTCATTAAATCTTCAGGAAGTGGCGTGTTCAATGTTGTCATGTTCATAAAAGTTCACCTCATTTTGATTATACCCTATTATGAAAATTATTACATAAAAAAATGAAACTTATTGAAATAAGTTTCGAATTAATTCCTCCTGACTATATTTTTCCTGCATTTCTTTATCTACACTCATTAATATAGGGGGTAGATTTCTAAATGATTTGTAGTACTGTAAAATAAAAGATAACACGAAAAAAGGAGCCCATTCAGTCAGTGTCATATTGTCTTTTGGTTCTAAAAGAAATCCATCTTTTAAGACTTTACAATTTAAGGCGTATTCCAATTCATTGCCAAAATTCACTTCTAATATTTCTTCATCAAAAGAAAGAATGGGACTTAAATGATCTAAGGGAGCATTCATACTATATTGATATGTATGTTGATCAATTTGTTTCATTACTAACGTTTTATATTTCATGCTCTTATTGTAGCTTATAATACTTTTTGTTTCTGTTAAATATTATTAACATGGTATAATCTTTACGGTGATAAAATATGAAATTTGAACAAATGAATTTAGATAAAAATATTATACAAGCCTTACATACATTAGGATATGAAAAACCATTACCCGTACAAGAAAAAGTCATTCCCAATATTCTTTCGGGAACGGATTGTATTGTGAAATCAAGAACGGGAAGTGGAAAAACAGCATCCTTTGCGATTCCTATTATTCAAAATCTAGAAATTGATGAAAGAAGCCCACAAGCATTGGTACTTACTCCCACTCGAGAACTAGCTTTACAGATTCAACAGGATTTTGATCGTATTGGAACCTTTAAAAAAATTAAGACTCTACCTATTTTTGGTAAGCAGCCATTTAAGTTTCAAAAGGAAGATTTGAAACAAAGATGCCATGTTGTGATTGGTACGCCAGGAAGAGTTTTAGATCATCTTCAACAACAAACACTGGATCCTTCAAAAATTAAATATGTAGTTTTGGATGAAGCGGATGAAATGTTGAATATGAACTTTTTAGATGAGGTGCAAGCTATTTTAAAATACATGCCAAAAAAACATGTAACTTGTTTATTTAGTGCAACCTATCCTGCAGTGATTCAAAGAATGAGTAAGAAATATTTGTATAAACCAGCTAAAATTGATCTAACGAGTACAAATAAACCAAATATTCTAGAAGAAGCCTATCATGTCAATGAAGAACACAAAGAATTGTTCCTTCTTCATTTATTGGCATTAAAGAAACCAGAATCCTGCATGATCTTTTGTAAGACGCAGGCAAGAGTGGATGAAGTCTATGAATGTTTAGAAAAGAATCAAGTCAGTGTCGATAAGATTCACGGTGGTATGATGCAAGAAGAGCGACTATCGCATATGCGACGCTTTAAAAAAGGAAAGGTGCGTATTTTAGTTTGTACTGATGTCGCAAGTCGAGGAATCGATGTTTTTAAAGTGGAGATGATTATTAACTATGATATGCCAAGTCCCGTTGAAACATATACACATCGTATTGGTCGAAGTGGTAGAGTGGATGAACAAGGCTTAGCTATAAGTTTAGTGAATGAATATGATGGAGTTCGAAAAGAAAAACTAGAAGAATATCTAGGTTATAACTTGCCATTTAAAGAAGAGGGTGAAGTCTATTTAAGTGATTTAGATGTTTTAGATTCATTAAAAGAATCCAATCGTGTGGTGGTCGATAAATCAAAAGATTTAAGAAAGGGTATCACTAAAATCTATTTGAATGGAGGAAAAAACAAGAAGATTCGTCCTGGCGATATTGTAGGGGCTATCTGCGAAATTGATGGTGTTACGGTCGATGACATTGGTGTGATTCAAGTGCAGGATCATCAATCGTATGTGGATATCTTAAATGATAAGGGAAAACTTGTATTAAAGAATCTAAAAACAATTAAAGGCAAAACATTGCGTATTCAAAAGGCAAAAAATGGATTTGGTCATTAGATCAGATCCATTTTATTGTACATTACTAAAATACGTGATTTGCACGTAAATGGAGAGTGAACTTCAGAAAATGAATTGAAATTTAGTAATAATATAATGGTTATCAGTGATATTTGTAGATGTGATAAATCATTTTTTTGATTTATACATCTATTTTCAAATGAATAAAAAGAGTTCAAAATAGTTTTTAATAGAGCTATTTTGGACTTTTTCTATGGTTTATAAATATTGTGGTTGTCTTTATGTTGAAATGTTATAACAATTGATTTATAATATAATTGAATGTTATAACAATTAAATGGGAGGCAATTATGGAAATTAAAGACGCAAAAGTATTTCATGATTATTTAAATGGTGTAATTGAAGGTGAGGATGTTAAGAAGAGTACAAAATTGTATTCGAATGCTAAAACATTCTATTCAAGTGTGGATCCAAGTGTTTCAGATGATCAAATTATGTATGAAGTATACTCCTATGAACATGATGGTTTGTGTTATGGATTGACTGTGATGCAACCTGTATGTGTGAATGGCGAATGTAATGTAACGCGTGGACATTTCCATGAAAATTTAGATTGTGATGAAATTTATTGTGGCATGGGTGGAGAAGGTCTTCTTTTATTGATGGATGAAGATTATCATTGTCATGCTGAAAAAGTAAAATGTGGAAGTGTACACTATATTGATGGTCATTTGGCACATCGACTTGTGAATACGGGAAATAGTGAGTTGAAAGTACAATGTATGTGGCCAAGCAATGCGGGTCATGATTATAAGCGTGTAGAAGAGCATCCTTTTACAGTAAGAGTGTATAAGGAAAATGGTGAATTGAAAGTGGAGGAAGAATGAGTTATTTAAATTTTAAATCGGAATATGATCGTTTTCCTAAGACGACAATAAAGAATCATAGAGCGTTTCATGGATATGATGCAATCTATCAGGAGTTAAATAAGAAAATTAATAATAGGAGTGTTGTAGTCTTTGATTATTATCCAGGTGTAGATGAAGAGGAAGTATATGAATTGATCAAACGCTTCAATTTTTCTTTGGAAATCAATATGTATGATATCTTTAAAGATGGCAAAACCATGACCGAACAAATGAAATATAATCTAACGGATGATCGTGTGTTTGGCAAGATGTATTATGGTAATCTTGTGGATTTTATAGATGAAGAAAAGCTAGAAGAAGCTAAAAATAAGGTGGAGGAACATCATGGTTCTACTATCATTTATGGAGTTGGAGCTGGCTTAGTAAGTCATGGCGATTTGTATATCTACTTTGATATGGCACGTTGGGAAATTCAATTGCGTTATCGTAAATCTATGCCAAATTATAATTGTGATAATTATGATGAAGATATCTTAAAAAAATATAAGCGTGGCTATTTTATTGAATGGCGTATTGCCGATAAACATAAGGCTGAGCGATTTAATTGTTTTGATTATGTGGTCGATACAAATAAATCAAACGATCCAAAAATGATTTCGAGTGATACGTTTATCGATAGTTTAAAACAATTAGCTCAAAAACCATTCCGAACAGTACCATACTTTGATCCAGGCGTATGGGGTGGTCAATGGATGAAGGAAGTTTGTAACTTAGATGTGAATCAGCCAAATTATGCATGGAGTTTTGATGGTGTGCCTGAAGAAAACAGTATTTTATTTGACTATGATGGAGTTACTGTAGAGCTTCCAGCTATGGATTTAGTGTTGTATCAACCAAAAGAATTATTGGGAGAACAAGTTTATTCTCGTTTTGGTGCAGAATTTCCAATTCGCTTTGACTTTCTAGATACGATGGAAGGACAAAACTTATCTTTGCAGGTGCATCCATTAACGGAATATATTAAAAAGAATTTTGGGATGAGTTACACTCAAGATGAGAGTTACTATATTTTAGATGCTAAGGAAGATGCCCATGTTTATTTAGGTCTAAAAGAAGGCATTCAACCCAATGAAATGATTTCTGATTTAGAGTCTGCGCAACGTGGTGAAATTGTATTTGATGCGGATAAATATATCAATAAGTTTCCGGCAAAGAAACATGATCATTTCTTGATTCCAGCAGGAACTTGTCATTGTTCCGGAAAGAATGCGATGGTATTAGAAATTAGTGCAACACCTTATATCTTTACATTTAAATTGTGGGACTGGCAAAGACTTGGCTTAGATGGCCTACCTCGACCTATCAATATTGAACATGGAAAACATGTTATTCAATGGGATCGTACGACAAAATGGGTCAAAGAAAACTTGGTCAATGCGACTTATGAAGTAAAAGAAGATGGAAATGATTGTAAGATCGAACATACGGGTTTACATGAACTAGAATTCATTGAAACAAGAAGATATACAATCAACAATGATTCATTGCACAAAACACATGGTACAGTGAATATGTTGAATTTAATTGATGGAAAGAGTGCCATTATTGAAGGGAATTTTGAACCTTTCATTGTGCATTATGCAGAAACCTTCATTATTCCTGCAAGTATTAAGGAATATACAATCAAGCCTTACAATTGTGATAAAATTAAAGTATTAAAGGCATATGTAAGAAGTTAAAAAGTGACAACCTAAATGGTTGTCATTTTACTTTTTTCGCTTTTGTGCATACATTCTTTGATCAGTGATTTGCAGGATGTCTCTTCAGATTTATTAATCTAAAATTTTCTGTATTTCATCCTTAAAATAATATCGATTACCATCTTGCGTTAATGCATCAATTCTAGCTTGTTGGTGCAGACGCTCCTGCTCTTTTCTTGTGTAATATCATGAATGAAGTGAGCGTAAGATAATTTATCTTCTCATTCCATACTAATTGTGACAATGTGATAGTATCGGTTGTCTTAATATTTCATGTTCCATTCACAAGGATTATTTATATTTTTTATATGTTTATATCCCTGCGAATCGCATAAAATATTATTTATCCTACAAAAAACGAATGAATTTAAGGGAAAATAATCTTAAATATATTGGCTTTCCCTTATTTTCGATTATGATTTAAGGAAAACGAGATACTTTAAGGGAAAAATGAAAGACAGGTGTTTAACCAATGAGACCGTTTAACTATTCAAAAATTAAAGAAGAAAAGTGGAATTCAGAAATTCTTGGTCTCATAGCAGCAATATACAAGTTCGCAGAGAAACAAGAACTATATCTTAAGCAAAGACCAGACGAGTTGGAGAAACTTGTGGAGATAGCAAAGATTCAGAATACTGAGGCTTCAAATGCGATAGAGGGGATTGTAACAACCAATACAAGAATTAAGCAGTTGGTGGAGGAGAAGACCACACCAAAGAATGGAGATGAAGAGGAAATCGCAGGATACCGTGATGTATTAAATATTATCCATGAGAGTTTTGATATGATTCCTATTACACAAAACTATATTTTACATGAATTAGAATTCATTGAAACAAGAAGATATACAATTAATAATAGTTCACTTCATAAAACACATGGTACAGTCAATATGTTGAATTTAGTGGATGGAAAGAGTGCAGTAATTGAAGGTGATTTTGAACCTTTTATTGTGCATTATGCAGAAACATTTATTATTCCTGCAAGTATTAAGGAGTATTCAATCAAGCCATATGGTTGTGATGAAGTGAAAGTATTAAAGGCATATGTACGATCTTAAAAAACTTCCGAAAGGGCGTTTTTGTATGTCGAAATAAAAAACCTGAGAAATCTCAGGTCGTCTTAGCCTTTTAATGCATCTAATTCTTCTTGGGTTAACGCTCTAAATTCACCTAATGGTAAATCATTTAGTTTTAAAGGACCAAACTCAATACGTTGAAGATAGGTAACTGTGCAGTTTGCCTTCTCAAACATTCTTTTAACTTGGTGGAATTTTCCTTCATGAATCGTTAGATAGGCTTTATTTGTATCTAAAATTTCTAGTTTTGAAGGGGCTGAAGTAAATTCCTCAAATTCCATAGGCTGATTAAAGAAGTCTACGGCATTTTCTGGTAAAGTTCCATCAAATTCAACATAGTATTTTTTATCTACATGTTTTTTTGGTGATAATACTTCATGGGTTAATTTACCATCGTTGCTGATGAGTAATAAGCCTTCTGTATCTACGTCAAGTCTTCCCACTGGATACAAATCGTGTCTTTGGCTTTGGACAAGTTCCATGACAGTCGGATAGAGCATATCTTCAGTGGCGCTCACATAGCCTTGAGGCTTGTTTAAAATATAGTATTCGTATTCTACATAGCTTACGGGTTCATCATCCACACAAACACGATCATCTTCTTTTACGTTATAGTCTGCCTTTTTTATGGTTTCATCATTAATGGTAACCCAGCCATTTTTAATTAATTTTTTAACGTCATTTCTTGTGCCAAATCCCATATGAGATAAATATTTGTCAAGTCTCATTGATAACGCCATCCTTTCGCATATTTATTTTTTAATGAGCCTTTAGAAAGTTTCGCAAAACCTAAAGGGAAGTTATTTACGCAAACAAGTGTCCATCCAGATGTTTTTGAATCCAAATCTTTCACATCTAGAGTTTCACCTTTTAAGTATTTAATAACACGCTCATCTTCAATGGAAAAGTTTAATACATTTTTAAATTGTTCAGGACAAAGGACAAGGGCTAGACTTTGGCTTGGTTCAAAATGTTTACCTTTAAGTTGCCCTAATAATAAGCCAGATCTTAGTATGCGATAGCCTTTATAAGCTTGAAAATCACTGTTTAACCAGATGACCTTGTCCTTTTTGACTTTAATGGTACCCTTATTTAATTTAACCAATCGTAAAAAATCAGTAACACAATCATCAAGCTTATCGCTTGGCTCCAGTTTTATTTTTTTATGTTTTGTTTCTCCATCTTTGACAAGTAAAGCTACAAAGTGACCTTCTCCCTTGATTTTATGTGGATATAAACGAACGCATTCCTCCATGTTTACACCTGGCATCATACCATCGATTTTATTAATAGGAACAAGATGTAAGTCTGGATGTTTGTCTAATACATCTTGAATAACTTCTTCATTTTCGTGAATCGAAAAAGTACAAGTGGAATATACGATAGATCCACCTGGCTTTAACATGGATATGGCCGCATTCAAAATGTTTTTTTGAATCGGCGGATAGAATGTATCATCTTTTTCAATCCAGCTTTTGATTAAGTCTGGCTCTTTTCGAAACATTCCCTCACCACTACAAGGGGCATCTACTAGAATCTTATCAAATGTTTCTGGGTAGTGTTCTTCCATATTTGTCAAATCTTCACTGGTTACCCAGGCATTGTCACATCCGAATAATTCAATGTTTTTTAAGAGGCCTTGGCATCTTGAAGAACTAATATCATTTGAAATTAAAAGCCCAGTATGATTGAGTTTTGTCGCAAGCTTTGTGCTCTTTCCACCAGGAGCTGCACACGTATCTAATACAATATCATTTTCGTCTACAGGAAGAACTTGTGCTGGTAACATAGCACTGGGTTCTTGAAGATAGTAAAGGCCTGCATAATAGTAGGGGTGTTTACTAGGTTTATCTTCACTTGAATAATAGAAGCCATCATTTGTCCAAGGGATGGGTTTTAGTTTAAAGGGGGAAATCTTTAGAAATTCTTCAACAGAAATTTTTAGTGTATTGACTCTTAAACCATAATATCTATCATGATCAAAACTTTGTAGGTAGTCTCCATATTCTTCTTGAAGAAGCTCTTTCATTTGTTCTTTAAATTTAACTGGAAGTTCCATTATAGATCAAATGCCTTTCCAAGTGCTTGAACGGCTTTAACTTTATCTTTCTTTTCAATGGTTAGTGAGATAGAGATTTCACTAGAAGTAATCATATAATACTTAATGCCATTTTCACTTAAGATGTTTAATACTTTACTGGCAATACCTGAATGTGTAGAAATACCAAGTCCTACTAAAGACAATTTGATGTATCCAAGCATTTGATGTACAGGATATTCCTTTGAAGCATGTTCCATGATTTGATTACTTTGTTCTTCAGAACAATATAAAGTAAAGTTGGCTAGGCCTTCATCATCTAATTGTTGTGAAATTGTATCTAGGTTGATATTTAAATCGGAAATCATCTTAAATAGTTTTCCTAAATAAACACCATCATTAGGTAAGTGCATAAAGCGCATGATCGCATAGTCATCTTTTACACTTAAACCTGTAATTGGCATATCTTCTAATTCTTTATGCATAATCCAAGTTCCTTTCTCTAAATCTGTTTCCAAAGCTTTTCCTAAGAAAAGGGGAACATTATATTTACTAGCAAGTTCGACGCTTCGAGTTTCTAATACTCCAGCTCCTAAACAGGCCATCTGCATCATTTCTTCATAAGAAATGGATTTTAATTTTTTAGCACGCGTATATAATCTCGGGTCAATTGTATAAACTCCATCTACATCGGTAAAGATATGGCATTGATAGCCAAGTTTTGCGGCAATCGCAACCGCTGTTGTATCACTTCCGCCACGACCTAAAGTAGTGATGTCTCCATATTCAGTAGCACCTTGAAAGCCGGCTACAACAACAACTTTTCCTTGATCTAAATGAGCTTGAATTGTAGTTGTATCAATATCTTTGATCAAAGCACGAGAATGGTGTTTACTAGTAAGAAAACCTGCTTGATAGCCAGTTAAACTGATCGCATCCAAACCTATTGAATTCATCGCAATCGCAAGAAGTGTAATTGTTTGTTGCTCACCCGTAGATAATAAAGAATCCAATTCTCGTTTGTTTGGATTGCTTGTGACACTATGAGCTAATTCTATTAATTTATTTGTGGTTTTTCCCATGGCACTCGCAACAATGACTAGATTGTGACCTTGTTCTTTCATGTGTTTGGCATGAAGTGCAATAGCCTGAATTTGTTCAATTGTTCCAACGCTGGTTCCACCATATTTTTCAACTATATTCATATTTTATTCTCCAACTACACTATTTTAGCATATAAAAAGCTGTCTTAGACAGCTTTTGTTCCATTAATATATACATTTTTTATTGTATTATTTAAATCAATCAAACTTTTTGTACAAATTATAAAGTCAGCATCTTTGCCAGGTTTAATAGAACCAACTCGATTCTCTAAATGTAAGATCTTAGCTGGATTGATTGTGATGGCCTTGATGGCTTCTAACTCTGGTAGTCCTGCCTTATGTGCAAGTGCAGCATTTAATGGCAGATATTGTTGGGGATTGAATGGGGAATCGGTTGTGATCGCAAACAAGATTCCTTTTTCATACATCTTATTTGGGGTTTCAAACGAATCGTTGGCACATTCAAACTTATCTTTATGACAAAGACTTGGTCCACAAATACATGGAAAACCACTCTCTTTGATTTGATCTAGAATCGCTTGTGAATCCGTCGCATGATCTAAGGTGATTTCAATATCGTATTCTTTTGCGATACGAATTGCCGTTAACATATCATCCGCTCTATGAGCATGACACTTTAAGGGAATTTCTCTTTTGATAACAGGAATCATCGCTTCTAGCTTTTGATCATAGTCTACATCTTTATCAGATTCTTTTTTCTTCATGTATTCCTTTGTCTTTTCTAATGTTTCTCTTAATAATGCACTAATCTGCATACGCGTATCAATTTTCTTTCCTTTGTAGCAATTCTTTGGATTTTCTCCAAAAGCTGCCTTCATCGCAATTGGATTTTGAATGCTCATTTCATCGATACAATTTCCTTTTGTCTTATACGCAAAGAATGTACCACCAATCACATTGGCACTACCAGGTCCTGCAGCTACCGTTGTGACTCCTGCTTCTAATGCAGTTTGTACAGTTTCATCCATTGGATTACAACCATCAATGCCACGCATGTTTGGAGTGATTGGATCTGTGATTTCATTTAAATCATTGCCCTCAAAACCAATAGCCGTTTCTTCCATGCCCAAATGACAATGGGCTTCTACCATGCCTGGATACACATTGAATCCCGAAAGATCTTGGATATCTTCATCTTTGGGTTCTAAATTCTTCCCAATTTCTGTAAATACACCTTTATCGACTCTAAAATCACCGATAAAGGGTTCTTCTTCCATGGTATAAATAGTGGCGTTTTTAAAAAGCATTAAGCGGCCTTCTTTCCGTCGACATAAACAGCTTTGATTTCATTTGTAGTATCTAGAATGTTCTTTGTACAAATCACAAAGTCAGCGTCTTTACCTTCTTTGATTGAACCTAAACGATTGTCTAAGCCTAAGATTTTAGCTGGATTGATTGTGATGGCTTTAATAGCTTCATATTCAGGAAGACCGGCTTTAGCGGCTAGAGCAGCACTTAAAGAAAGGTATTGTTGAGGCACTACAGGAGAGTCTGTAATGATTGAGAATAAAATACCAGCTTTATATAGTTCGTTTGGTGTTTCAAATGACATATTCGCAAGCTCAAATTTTGATTTGTGAGTCAAAGCAGGTCCACAAATACAAGGGAATCCACTTTCTTTAATTTGAGGAATGATACAACGAGCATCCGTAACGTGATCCAATGTAATCTTGATATTTTCTTCTTTCGCAATACGAATAGCCGTTAAAATATCATCGGCTCTATGACAATGACACTTTAATGGAATTTCTCTTTTGACAACAGGAATCATCGCTTCAAGCTTTTGGTCATAAGCGACATCTTTTCCAGCTTCTTTTTTCTCCATATATTCTTTAGTCTTAGCTAGAGTCTCTCTAAGTAATGCACTAATCTGCATACGCGTATCAATTTTCTTATCCTTATAACAACGCTTAGGATTTTCACCAAAGGCGGCTTTCATCGCAATTGGATTCTCAATTGTCATTTCATCAATACAATTTCCTTTAGTTTTATACGCAAAGAAAGTTCCACCAAGAACGTTGGCACTACCAGGACCTGCAGCTACCGTTGTAACACCGCCTTTTAATGCGAGCTCTACTGTTTCATCCATTGGATTACATCCATCAATACCACGCATATTTGGTGTGATTGGATCTGTGATTTCATTGACATCATCACCTTCAAAACGAATGGCTGTTTCTTCCATACCTAGATGGCAATGACTTTCAACTAAACCAGGGAATACATATAGACCATTTAGATCTTGCACATCTTCACCAACATCTGGTGTCAAATCTTTTCCTACTTGTGTAAATACACCTTTATCAATCTTAAAATCACCTACAAATGGATCTTGTTCCATTGTATAAATTGTTGCGTTCTTAAATAACATTATGCTTCCTTCTTTCCATTGACATATACTGTCTTAATTTCATTTTGTGTATCTAAAATATTCTTTGTACAAATCACAAAGTCTGCATCCTTACCAGTTTTAATAGAACCAATACGATCATCCAGTTTTAAAATCTTAGCTGGATTGATTGTGATGGCCTTAATGGCTTCATATTCTGGAAGACCAGCTTTTGCGGCTAAAGCTGCACTTAATGATAAGTATTGTTCGGGTACTACAGGAGAGTCTGTGATAATGCAGAAAGGAATACCGGCTTTATAGAATTCATTGGCCGTTTCAAAAGACATGTTTTTAACTTCATATTTTGATTTATGACCTAAACAAGGACCTAGAATACATGGAAAACCACTCTCTTTAATTTGTGGAATAATACTTCTTCCATCTGTTACATGATCTAATGTCACTTCAATGTCATATTCTTTCGCAATACGAATCACGGTTAAAATATCATCGGCTCTATGACAATGGCACTTTAATGGCATTTCCTTTTTAATAACCGGAATCATCGCTTCTAGTTTTTGATCATAATCTACTTCTTTTCCAGCTTCTTTTTTCTCCATATATTCTTTATTCTTAGCTAGAGTTTCTCTAAGTAATGCACTGATCTGCATACGCGTATCAATTTTATTTCCTTGATAACAACGCTTAGGATTTTCACCGAATGCGGCTTTCATCGCCAAAGGATTTTTAATTGTCATTTCATCAATGCAGTTACCTGCAGTTTTATACGCAAAGAAAGTTCCACCAATCACATTAGCACTACCTGGACCTGCAGCGACTGTAGTCACTCCGCTTTTTAATGCTTCTTTAATTGTTTCATCCATTGGATTACAGCCATCGATGCCACGAATATTGGGCGTAATTGGATCTGTGACTTCATTTCCATCTTCGCCTTCAAAACCAATGGAAGAACATACCATACCTAGATGGCTATGAGCATCAATAAGTCCAGGGAAGACATATAAACCAGATAAGTCTTGAACAAAGTCGTCTTCATTAGACTGTAAATCTTTTCCTACTTCAGTAAATACACCTTTATCAACTCGAAAATCACCAATAAAGGGATCTTCTTCCATAGTATAAATCGTCGCGTTCTTAAATAACATTACACGGCCTTCTTTCCATCAATATAGACAGATTTGATTTCATTTGTCGTATCTAGAATGTTCTTTGTACAAATAATAAAGTCAGCATCTTTACCTGCTTTAATAGAACCTACGCGATTATCGAGTTTTAAGATCTTAGCTGGATTGATTGTGATAGCTTTGATAGCCTCATATTCATCCATACCTTCTTTTGCGGCCAAAGCGGCACATAAAGATAAATATTGTTCTGGAATAACTGGAGAATCGGTTGTGATGGAAACTAAGATTCCAGCTTTGTTTAATACGCCAGGCGTTTTAAAGGATTTGGATTTCAATTCAAATTTTGTCTTATGACCAAAACTAGGACCACAAATACATGGATATCCGCTTTCTTTGATTTGTTCGACAATGCATCTTGCATCCGTCGCATGATCTAAAGTTACTTCAATGTCATATTCTTTCGCAATACGAATGACAGTTAAAATATCATCGGCTCTATGGGCGTGGCACTTCAATGGTAATTCTTTTTTGATAACTGGAATCATGGCCTCTAGTTTTTGATCATAAGCTACATCTTTTCCAGCTTCTTTTTTCTCCATATATTCTTTAGTCTTAGCTAGAGTCTCTCTAAGTAATGCACTAATCTGCATACGCGTATCAATTTTCTTATCCTTATAACAACGCTTAGGATTTTCACCAAAGGCGGCTTTCATCGCAATTGGATTCTCAATTGTCATTTCATCAATACAATTTCCTTTAGTTTTATACGCAAAGAAAGTTCCACCAAGAACGTTGGCACTACCAGGACCTGCAGCTACCGTTGTAACACCGCCTTTTAATGCGAGCTCTACTGTTTCATCCATTGGATTACATCCATCAATACCACGCATATTTGGTGTGATTGGATCTGTGATTTCATTGACATCATTGCCTTCAAAACGAATGGCTGTTTCTTCCATGCCTAAATGGCAATGACTTTCCACTAAACCAGGAAATACGTATAGACCGCTTAAATCTTGTACATCTTCTCCTTCATTAGCTGTCAAATCTTTTCCTATTTGTGTAAATACGCCCTTATCGATTTTAAAATCACCTACAAAAGGGTCTTGTTCCATTGTATAAATGGTTGCGTTCTTGAATAACATATAATCACCTCTAGAATCTATTGTATCACGTAATGAAAAATATTACATGTAAGATGAAAATAATTTGTAAATAAAACTCATTTGTCTTTCACAACCTTATTCTATATAATGATTTGGGTGAGTTTATGGTAAAGAAAAAGAGAAAAGTAAATACGAAACGAATCGCAATTGTCGCGTTGATTCCAGTCGTTTGTATCGCATTATTGATTGCGAATTTTACAAGTATTCGTTTGAGTATTAAAGGGTATCATAAAGAAGATAAAAAGGTTGTATTAAAATTAGAGAAGGAAGATATTAAAGACATCTTGCAGTATGATCAAATCATTAATATTTCAAAGTGGGATAAAGTAAAGAATGATGCACATTACTTGTTGTATGATGAGTATTACAGGGCTTCTAAAAAGAGCGTAAAAAAAGTGGTGTATTATATTGACTCTTACTATGAAAGAATGGAAGATTTGAATTACTTAGGATATACCAAGAATGTTTTGTTTAAGAATTCAGATCTGTACACAATATCAAACTTGGATACATTGATTTCCGCCAATGTTCCATATAAAAAGGCTAAGAAATATTTGGCTGTTAAAGGGGCACAAATTCAAGACATCAAAAAATATGTAGATTCTGGGTTAAGCCCATTAAAGGCAGTTTTACAAGTGTCTTATCCAGGAATTGATTCAAGTAAAAAAGACAGTCGCTCTTATACGATTGAAAATCCAGAAGATACATTGATTCTAATTAAAAATGGATTTAGTGTACCTAGTGACTATGTTCCTAAAGATCTTAGAGATGTGAATATTCCTTATGAAACAGAAGTGGGACAATTAAGAGATGAAGCGGCAACTGCCCTTGAAAAGATGTATAAGGATGGCTTGAAACAAGGCTATAGTATTGCGGTTAAGAGTTCGTATCGTTCTTATGATACACAATTAGCAGTATATAATGAATATTTTGCGATGTATGATGCAGCTTATGCGGCAAGTCTAGTTTCGATTCCAGGATCGAGTGAACACCAATGTGGATTGAGTGTGGATCTAACAAGTCAAAGTGTAATGAATGGAGAATATGGAACATTTGGTGAAACACCTGACTATAATTGGGTTGAACAAAATGCCTATAAATATGGATTTATTTTACGCTTCCCAGAAAATACGGGAGACCGTACAGGAGCTACCAACGAGCCATGGCATTTTAGATATGTAGGAAAAGAAGCAGCTAAAGAAATTCATGATAAGGGATGGATCTTAGAGGATTATATTGAACATCATGGATTTACATACAATTTGCGTTTGAATTGACGAATATAAAGGGATTAGTTTAAACTGACTATGGTGATGATTATGTGGTTAGGATTACTAATTCCTTTTTTTGGAACGACTTTGGGTTCAGCCGTTGTGTTCTTTATCAAAAATAAAAAGAATGAACTTTTATCTAGATGCTTTTCTGGTATTGCCTCGGGTGTCATGGTGGCTGCAAGTATTTGGTCTTTGTTGATTCCGGCAATGAATCAAGAAAAGAATATCTTGGTCATTGTGCTTGGCATATTTTTAGGAGCTTTATTACTACTTTTCTTGGATTGTATTGTTCCTCATATGCATCCTGGAACAAATGATGAAGAGGGAAAAGAATCGCATTTTAAGAAAACGACAAAGCTAGTATTTGCGGTAACTTTGCATAATATTCCAGAAGGTATGGCTGTTGGCATAGTACTAGCACAAGCGATTCAAACAGGAAGTATATATGCGGCTTTAGCTTTATCCATTGGGATTGCGATACAAAATTTTCCGGAAGGAGCCATTCTTTCTTTACCCTTAAAGAGCAATGGCTGTTCAAAACATAAGGCGTTTTTGATAGGTTCATTATCGGGTATTGTTGAACCTATATTTGGTTATGTCACAATTTTATTTTCAAATTGGATCCTACAATGCCTACCGTTTTGTTTAAGCTTTGCGGCAGGGGCCATGTTGTTTGTGGTGGTTGAAGAACTTGTTCCTGAAATGGCTCAAGGAAAACATTCGAATCTTCCAACAATTTCTTTCTTGTTTGGATTTTGTATGATGATGGTATTGGATGTGATTTTAGGATAAGCTTTCATTTTTTTCAGAAAAGAGTTAAAATTATTTTACATAATGTAGAAGACCCATAAGGAATTCTGCATTTTCTTTTGGGAAGGGTGAAGGCATTGGAGAGTACAGATTTATTAAAGGGAAGTATATGGAAATCAATATTGATATTTTCTTTACCATTACTGGTTGGGAATTTATTTCAACAATTATACAATACAGTCGATTCTTATGTGGTAGGAAACTTTGTCAGCTCACATGCCCTTGCAGCTGTAGGACAATCTACTTCCATCATTAATATGTTGGTTGGATTCTTTATGGGATTATCAACAGGTGCCGGTGTTGTGATTGCACAATATTTTGGAGCCAAAGAAACAAAAAAGATGCAGGATTCGATTCATACATCTTTAGCTTTAACTTTAGTTTTGTGTGTCATATTCACAATATTGGGTATTGCTCTATCTAAACCCATTTTAGTCATGATTGGTTCGCCTAAAGAAGTTTTACCTTTGGCTGTGATTTATCTTCAAATTTATTTTGCGGGTGTATCCTTTTCACTAATTTATAATATGGGAGCCGGTATTTTAAGAGCTTTAGGGGATAGTAAAAATCCATTGATTTACTTAGTTGTATCGAGTTTAGTCAATATTGTATTAGACTTTGTGTTTGTGATCTACTTTCATTTAGGTGTTGCTGGTGTGGGTATTGCGACAACTTTGGCACAACTCGTTTCTGCCATTTTAGTCATGCATGAATTGATGCATACAGATAAAGAGTATAAGGTATATATTTCTAAGATTCGTTTTTCAAAGCCCATTCTATCAAGAATTATTTCAATAGGAATTCCGGCAGCTCTACAAAATAGTATTGTTTCTTTTTCCAATGTGATTGTTCAATCGTACATTTCTAAATTTGGATCGGCTGCTGTTGCAGGATATAGTACAACGACAAAACTAGATGGTTTCTTGCAGCTTCCAATTCAAAGTTTCTCGATGGCTATCACAACGTTTGTGGGACAGAATTATGGGGCTCAAAACTATAAGCGTGTAAGAAAAGGCTTATATACAACATTATTGATGTGTGAAGTAATCATCGCATTAGGAGCCTTCTTGATTTATACAAATGGAGAGTTCTTAGTCGGATTATTCTCACAAGATAAAGATGTGATTGTAGCTGGTGTGACTATGATTTCTGTCTTTGCGCCAGGCTACATCTTCCTTCCTCTATCCCATATTACAGCAGGTGCCCTAAGGGGTGTTGGATTATCTAAAGTACCAATGTATTCGATGATTTTATGTTTCGTTATTTTAAGACAAGTCTATTTATTTGTGGCAACACAATTTAGTTCTGAATTAATTACTGTATTCTTGGGATGGCCACTGACATGGATCGTAAATGCAGCACTATTGATGGGGTATTATCATATATATTCAAAGAAATTAGTAAGAGGCGATATTTATTAATCGTCTCCTTTTTTATACCCTTGAAGTGAAAATAAATAATGGGTATAATGGGTATAAAAGATTGCGGGTGAAGAATTATGGATAATGAGAAAATAATCGAGCATATCGCAGAAATAGAGCGTGAGATTGCCGTTTTACCGGCAGGTGGTGTTTCTAAAAAGAATGTACATGGTAATATTTATTATTATCATAGAATCACTCAGAATGGGAAGCGAATAGAAAAATATGTAAAAGCAGATGAAATTGATGAACTTATATCGAATATTGAGAAGAGGAAAAAATTAGAAAAGGAATTAAAAAAATTAAAACAATGCATGCCTAAAGAAAAAAATCTTGATTTTAAGACAAAGGTGCTTGTTGGGGATAGATTAAAATCTTTAGTTTCAATTACACGAAACTATAAAAAAAGAGAATGTATTCAAATGCTTAGAGATTATATCTTCAAAGACATAGCTGATAAAGTATTCATACTGTATGGATTAAGACGAACAGGGAAAACCACATTGATTCGTCAAATTATTTTAGAATTGTCTGAATCTGATTTTAATAAAGCTGCATTTATTCAAATTACATCAAAAGATTCTTTATCCGATATTGACGAAGATCTTAGACTATTAGAAAAAAATGGATATAAATATGTATTTTTGGATGAAGTGACATTGATGGAAGATTTCATTGAAGGGGCTTCTTTATTTTCTGATATATATGCCAGTAGTGGAATGAAAATTGTTCTTTCTGGCACAGATTCACTTGGCTTTGCGTTTTCTAAAGAAGAACAATTATACGATCGATGCATAATGCTTCATACAACATTTATACCCTATAGAGAATTTGAAAATGTGCTTGGTATATATGGGATTGATGAGTATATACGTTATGGAGGGACAATGAGTCTTGGTGGAATTAATTATAATGCAAGCACACCATTTTCAAATATTAAGGATACAGAAGAATATATTAATACGTCAATCGCGAAGAATATCCAACATTCTTTAAAGATGTATCAATATGGGGGTCATTTTCGTCAGCTTTTAGATTTATATGAAAAGGGAGAGCTTACGAATGTGATTAATCGAGTAGTAGAAGATATGAATCATAGATTTACTAAAAATGTTGTAGAAAGTACATTTAAATCTCACGATATAGGGGTCACTGCCAATAATTTGTTGAGAGATAGAGTGGATCCAATAAATATTCGAAAACATATGGAACTAGATAAGGTGACTCTGGGAATAAAAAACATGCTTGATATTTTAAATAAGGAAGAACAAAGTATTGATATTAGTGATGTGCATATGACTCAAATTAAAGAGTATCTGGCAATATTGGACTTAATAAAAGAAATAGATTTAGAATATTTACCAGAAGTAAACCAGAAGAGTAAAATTGTTGTTGTTACACAACCTGGTTTAAGATATGCACAAGCTGAAGCTATTGTTGAGAATCTTCTTTTAGACGAAAAATTCCAAGAATTAGATATCCAAAAAAGGACACATATTTTAGAACGTTTACTTAGTGAAATTCGTGGCAGAATGATGGAGGATATAGTTCTTTTGGAAACAAAACTCGCAAAAAAAGATAAACATGTTTTTAAGTTGCAATTTCCAATTGGTGAGTTTGATATGGTTGTGCAAGATCCAAAAACATTATCATGTGAAATATATGAAATAAAATACAGTAAGGAACGAGCATGTGAACAATATCGTCATATAAGTAATGAAGAAAAGTGTGCAATGACTACACATCGATATGGCAATATTACCGGAAGGTATGTGATTTATCGTGGAGAAAATACAGAAATGGATACGATTCAGTACTTAAATGTTGAAGACTACTTAAAAAGTTTGTAGAAAACAAGGTAAGGGGCGAGATTTAGTAGAGTCTCGCCTTTTTTCTTTGTTTCGAATTGGGAATATTTAATTCCTTTCGATATTTTGATATGGTTCTTCTTGATGCGTAGAGTTCCATATTTTCGAGTTCTTCTACAATTTCTTCATCTTGTAGAGGTTTTTCTGGATTTTCCACTTCAATCAATAATTGAATGGCTTTTTGAATCGAGTCTTTACTGCTTCCTTTGTGTGTCTTTGAAATAAATAAATCTTTTACAGGATACATATGATCATTAAATTCATAATATTTATCACTCAGAGTCCTAGAAACGGTTGAAATCGAGTAGCCCGATTCTTGAGCAATTTCTTTAAGTGTGCATTCTTTTAAATCATCTTGAAATAGAAAATAATTCTTTTGATGCGTGATCAATATATTTGCGAGTAGAAGAATGGTTTTGTTCCGACGGTTGATACTATCTATATAAAACTTAGCTTCATTTAAATATTTTTTAGCTTCTTTTGACAATTTTACTTCTTCACAATGAAGCGATAGATTTCCCATTTCTTTGGGGATGATTTTTAATTGATCTTCATCAATTTCAATTGTGAATTCAGGTAAAGCTAAATTTGTCGTACTTTCTGTGTCATATTCACTGCAAGGAAATGGATTGCATTCTTGCATGTGTGCTAATTCATCAAATAAAGATTCATAAGGTATATCTAAAGCTTTAGAAATAGTATAGAAATCTTTTTCTTCAAGTTCTTTTGAATGATTCTTTAAAATAGTGTATGCGATTGTATAGCCTTTTTCTTTTAATTGAATCATTAAAGAATCAATACTATTTTTAGCGGCCACACCAATGGGTTCAAAGGTTTGAATGAAAGATAGTGTTTCTTCAAATTGTGTTTTAGTACATTTTAAGTCCGATAGGACAGTTTGGATGTCTTGATCAAAGAAGCCATGACTATCTAAGGATTCAATAATATAATGGGCAATGGGTTCATTGTATTTTTTAGTGCTTGTATGTAGCTGCAAATAAAGTTCATCCTTTAGACTTGGCTTATTTGAAATGCCTGCTTCAAGATATTGTTGGATATCTTGACTTGGAGTGTATTCTAAAAAAGGATTATTTTGACTGACATTATATAAAAGATCCGATAAAGTCTGTCTATCTTTACTTAATATTTCTAGATGCGACTTTAAACCTGTTGTCATGTGGAGTGTTTGTTTGTAGGTGTGTGTATAAATCAAATCTTGTTTCATATGTATATATGTTATACCATATTATGGTATAATAATTCAAAAAAAGTGGAGGGTAACATGATAGAAAAAATATTGGCATATATTTTGGCATGTTGTAATAATAGTGAATTTGAACAAACAACAGTTGCCTTGATAAGTGAAAATTTAAAGATTAGCCGCTCACAGGTTTCTGTTGTATTAAATAAATTAGTAAAAGAAAATAAATTGATTCGCATTGAATCAAAACCGTTTTGTTTCATTTCGGTTGAATATTTGAAAGAAAAGTCAATTCCTTTTAAAGATAGTGTATATGCAAGTTTAGATGATTTATTGTCAAATCAGGAAAAGAAGGATTTTGAAAAACTAGTGGGCATGAATCATTCTTTGGCTCAAACGGTTAAACAATGTAAAGCTACCATTTCATATCCTCCTAATGGGTTGCCCATGTTACTTTATGGACCTACGGGAACGGGTAAGTCTTTAATTGCAAAGTTGACGTATGAGTGGGCAAGAAATCAGGGTGTCATTTCAAAAGATGGACAATTTGTGCAGGTGAACTGTAGTGAATATGCGAACAATCCTGAATTATTAACAGCCAATCTATTTGGTCATGTCAAAGGTGCTTTTACAGGTGCTGAAAAAGATAATGAGGGTTTGATTGCCTTAGCCGATAATGGTGTTTTATTTTTGGATGAGGTGCATGAATTAAAGGCGGAATGCCAGGAAAAGTTGTTCTTGTTTATGGATCAAGGCATTTATCATCGTGTGGGGGATAATGAAAAGTGGTATAAGTCTAATGTTCGTATTGTATTTGCGACTACAGAAAATCCGGATAAAGTGTTGTTAAAAACATTAATGCGACGTATTCCAATGACAATCACAATTCCTAGTCTTGAACAAAGAGGTACGCAAGAGCGTATTGAGTTGTTGCATAACATTTTTAGTCAGGAAGAAAAACGTTTAGATTGTCAGATCAAGATGAGCAGCAAAGTGTATAATGCGCTGTTACAAAGTAAGATGCCAGGTAATATTGGTCAATTAAAGAGTAGTGTGCAGTCTTGTTGTATCAATTCTTTATTTGATAAGGTCAATGACGAATTAGTGATTCATTTGGATAGTTTGCCTAAAGATCTTTTACAGCAGGTTTATGCGAATCAAAAAACGGTCTTGGACGATGATGAATATATATATGTGGATGATTTGCAGGGGTACTATAATGGTACAAAAGAAATTCTTCAATTGAATGATAGTCTATTGACTAGTTTTAGAAAATATAAAGAGGAACATACAAGCTTGGCGGATTTTATGGCAAAAGAAAAGAATTATGTTCAAAAATATTTTGATAACTTGATCTTTAGAAAGAAAGAATCAAGTCAGGTAGATTATTATAATCGTGGTGTGCAGCATATCTTTAACTTGATTGAATCGCGGTATGGATTAAAGATCACAAATAATGAAACGTTAGCTATCGCATCTTATTTAGATGAGATTCATCATGAATATCATGATTTAAGAAGCTGGTTTTTAAAACATGAAGAAGAGTGTGATGATTTATATCAATTGTTGCAGGAAGAATTTTTTAGAGCGACCAATGTATCTTTAGAAATTTGTACGTATTTAAAGTCCTATCTAGAAATGGATATGTATTCCATTATTATTTGTACATTTATCTTCTATGTTTATAATGTACAAAAAGATTCAAGACTTTCTCAAAAAGCAGCCGTTGTACTATCACATGGTTTTTCTACGGCTTCTAGTATTGCGGATGCAGCCAATCGTTTCTTAGGACAATATATATTTGATGCGCTAGATATGCCTTTATATATTGATACGGCTACAATGATTGAGAAACTGAATCGTTATTTGGATCGTATTGGCAAGGTCAAAGAATTGTATCTATTAGTGGATATGGGTAGTTTGGAAGATATTTATAAAGGTTTGCATATAGAGAATGCGAATATTGGAATTATCAACAATGTGAGTACTCCAATCGCTTTAGAAATTGGAAATGGAATTCGTAATAATGTAGAGATGGAGAGCATATTACAAAAAACGATCGATGCTTTCTGTGTCAATTTTGCGTATCATATTGAAAAGCATCAACAAAAACAGCCAGTCATTCTATGTTCTTGCGCAAGTGGATTGGGTACGGCCAAGAAATTAAAGTCGATGTTGGAGCAATCTTTTCCAGATGGAATCAATTTAGATGTGAAGACGTTGAATTATTCGGAATTGATTGAATTAGGTAAAAAGAACAATGTATTTGAAGAATATGATGTTTTATGTGTACTTGGAACGTTAGATCCAAATATGGAGGACATTCCATTTGTGGGTATTGAAGATTTGATTATTGAAGATACATTTGGTGATTTCAATCAATACTTCAAGGATTATATGGATGAAGAACAGCTGTCTTTGTTTGATAAAAATATTCTGCATAATTTCTCATTGAGTAATATTATGAATGCACTAACGATATTAAATCCGGCAAAACTATTAGAGCAGGTTGCCAATGCGATTGATGTTTTACAAAAGTATGTTGGTGTTCGTTTCAGCAATCGAACTTGTTTTGGATTGTACGTACACATTTGTTGCTTGATTGAAAGACTTGTTGTTTCAAGAAATGCTGAGTATGATCCAAGCTCGGATTTCTTAAATGAACACAAAGATTTTGTGGACTATGTTAAGAAGGCGTTTAAGCAAGTAGAAGATTTCTATGGTGTAGATATTCCTACAGAGGAAATGATTCATATTTATAATTATGTGAAGAATAATTAGTAAAGATGAGGAAACTCATCTTATTTTTGTAAACTTATTTCTATGGCACAATATTTGCTTGTATATAAGTGAATGACGTAATACAGAAAGGAGAAAGATGAATGAGTAGAGTAATATTTGCCTCACATGGAGGATTATCTAAAGGAATGAAAGATTCAGTTTCTATGATCGTTGGAGATTTAGCTAAGGATGTAGAAACATATAGCTTGCTTCCTGGACAAAATCCTGAAGATTTTTATCAAGAAGTTTTGAAAGAAGCAAAAGAGAGTGAAGAACAAATTGTAATCTTGTGTGATATCAAAGGTGGAAGTGTTCACACAGCTTTATCTAAACTTGCAGTATTGGATAATGTAATGGTTTTTTCAGGAATGAACATGGGATTGGCATTAGATGTAGTAATGAAAAGCTTGTGCCAAAATCTTGAATTAGCAGATGCGAACGATTTGATTGAAGCAGCTAAAGAGGGAATGACAGTTATGAATGGTATGACAAGCGAAGATGATGAAGATTTCTAATAGGAGGAGAAAAAAATGATCAAATTATTAAGAGTGGATCACAGATTGTTACATGGTCAAGTTGCTTTTTCTTGGAAAAATGCAGTTGAAGCAGATTGTATCTTAATTGCGTGCGATGCAGTTATGAAAGATGATTTAAGAAAAACATCAATTAAGTTGGCAAAACCAAGTGGTGTTAAATTAGTTATTAAAAATATGGATGATGCAGTAAATGCGATCAACAGTGGTGTTACAGACAAATACAAATTATTGACTGTAGTTGAATCTATTAAGGATGCTGAAAGATTGTGTAAAGAGTGCAACATCAATAAATTAAATCTTGGTGGTACTAAGGCTACTGCTGAAACTCGTAATATTTCAAAGGCAATGAATATTACTCCAGCAGAAGAAACAATTTTAAAAGGATTATGTGAATCAGGTGTGGATGTAACAATTCAGATGGTTCCAGAAGATAGTCCAGTAAACGTAGAGAAAGTATTATAGGAGGAGAAATATGTTATTACAAGCAATTTTACTTGGCTTGGTAGCAATGCTTGGAAATGCTGAATATTTGTTCGGTACAAGCTTGTTGTCAAGACCATTGGTTATGGGAGCTTTAACAGGCGTTGTACTTGGTGATATCCCAACAGGTGTTACATTAGGTGCAACTTTAGAGTTGGCATTTATGGGAGCTTTCTCAATCGGAGCTAGTATTCCACCTGAAATGATTTCAGGAACCGTATTAGGAACAGCTTTCACAATTACTACAGGAGCTGGACCAGAAACTGCATTAACTGTTGGTTTACCAGTTGCTTCATTGGTTTTAATCGCAAAGAACGTTGGAATGGTTTTCATTTTACCTCCATTTGTTCACAAAGCAGATACATATGCAGCTGAAGGAAACATGGCAGGCGTTGCTAGAATGCACTTCTTAGGTGGATTCTTCGGTGTTAACTTGATTATTGGTGTTATCGTAGCATGTGGTTACTATGCAGGTGGACCTGCTGTACAGGCTTTATTAAATGTAATTCCTGAATGGATTTCAAATGGTTTACAAATCACAATGGGCTTATTACCTGCAATTGGATTTGGCTTATTGTTGATGATGATTATGGACAAAGAAGTTGCATGTTTCTTCTTCTTAGGATTCGCATTAAGCGTATACTTAGGAATTCCAGTAACTGCAATCGCAATTTTTGGAGCTATCATCGCTATCGTATTAACTCAATTACGTAGCAATTCAGCTCAAACAGCTACAGAAGGAGGATTAGACGAAGATGACGACTTCTAATAAATTAACAAAAAAAGAATTAAATCAAGTATTCTGGCGTTCATTCGGAATGGAATGGGACTGGAACTATGAAAGACAGATGAACATGGCATACTGCTACTGTATGTTACCAGTAATCAAAAAATTGTATTCAAATAAAGAAGACCAAATTGCAGCTATGCAACGTCACTTGGAATTCTTCAATACGACTCCTCAATTGTCAACATTGATTCTTGGTATCAGTGCTGCCATGGAAGAAAGTAACGCAAATGATCCTAACTTCGATACAGAAAGTATCAATAGTGTTAAGGTTTCATTGATGGGACCTTTAGCTGGTATTGGTGATTCATTCATCTGGGGAACATTACGTATTATCGCTACTGGTGTTGGTCTATCATTAGCGAACCAAGGAAATATCTTAGGACCTATCTTATTCTTATTGATCTTCAATATTCCTGCTCAAGGATTACGTTATTACTTAATGAATGCTGGTTATAAATTAGGTAGTGGATTCTTGGCTAAGATCCAGGAAAATGGATTGATGTCAAAACTTACTTATGCAGCAAGCGTTTTAGGATTGATGGTTGTTGGTGGTATGACTGCTGAAAACGTTTCAATCAAATTCCCATTGGCATTTGGTTCTGGTGATGAAGCAACTACATTAAATGATGTATTCAATAATATCATGCCTGGTTTAATGCCATTATTATTCACATTATTGGTTTACTACTTATTGAAAAAGAAAAATATTAAGACAACTACATTGTTGTTATTGTGTGTCGCAATCGGATTGATTGGCTCATTCTTTGGTATCTTAGGTTGTTAATAAATTTAAATAAATAAATGGAGGAAAAGAAAATGATTAAATTTAATGAACAAGAAAAAATCGATAGCGTAAATGGAGCATTGGCTCTACGCCCTCAAATCAACGAAATCGTTGATGAAATCTGCGAACGTGGATATTCAAACATTTGCTGGTTAGGTGTTGGTGGTACTTGGGCAAGTGCTATGCAGGCTACAGTACACATGAAAGAGATGAGTGCTATTGAAACTTGGGCAGAAAATGCTGCTGAATACTTAACTACAGGAAACAAACGTATTACTAAAGATACAGTTGTTATTATCTCTTCTGTAACTGGAAACACTAAAGAAGTTGTTGATGCTATCAAAAAAATCAAAGCAGAAGTTGGCGCTACAGTTATCTCATTTGTTGATGCTAAAGAAGCTATCTTATTAGACTTAGCAGACTACAAGATCTCTTATCCAGTTAACGAACAATTAAAGTTCTTCATGGTTGCTGACCGCTTCATGTTCAACAATGGTGAATTCGAAGACTACGAAGATATGTATGCAGAATTTGACAAATACTTGGCTCAAGCTTTAGTAGAAGTTGAAAAGAAAGCTGAACCATTCGCAGTAGAATTCGCTAAAAAACACTGGAATGACGAAATGCATTACTTTGTAGGTGCTGGAAATCAATGGGGAGCAACTTACTCATACGCAATGTGCTATTGGGAAGAACAATTATGGTTAAAGACTAAATCAATCTCATCTAATGAATTTTTCCACGGTATGTTTGAAATCGTAACTAAAGAAACTCCAGTTACAATCTATATCGGTGAAGATGCTCAACGTCCATTGTCTGAGCGTGTCGCTAACTTTATTCCAAGAATTTGTGAAAACTACACAATTATTGACTCTAAAGATTACGAATTAAAAGGAATTAGTGAAAAATATCGTAAACACTTATCTCACCACGTAATGCATGCTGTAAACAACAGAATTGACGTTCACATGGAAATCGAAACTCGTCACCCAATGGAAATCCGTCGTTATTACAGAAGATTAGAATACTAAAATATAAAGGTGGAACCATTCCACCTTTTATATGTTGTTTAGGGAGGTACATATGGAAAAATTAACAATGCTTGATTATGTGAAAGAAACACCGGGCGTATTAAGAACAAATATTGAACAATACACTGCATTGGTTGAACCATTGATGAAGGAAGTGCAACAAAAAGAAATCAAACGTATTTTGCTTGTGGCTTCTGGATCAAGTCATAATGCATGTTATTGTGCTCGAAGTTTTGTGGAAAAAGTGAGTGGTTTAGAAGTTAGAATCATTACTCCATATACATTTACGTATTATGAAAATGATATTAAAGAAACAGACTTAGTCTTAGTGGTTACACAGAGTGGTTTAAGTACAAATGCAATTGAAGCATTAAAAATCATTAAGAAAAAACAATGTAGAGCGATTTGTTTAACAGGAAATAAAAATAGTGATGTAAAAGATGTTGCGGATGTTGTGATTGAATATGGTGTTGGCGAAGAATTAGTTGGCTATGTCACAAAGGGTGTTTCCTCACTTGCGCTATTCTTAGATTTATTCGCAATTGCGTATTCTGGTAAGACTGAATATTTAGAAGAGTTAAAAAAAGCTGTCCATTTAAATGAAGAAATGATTGGTAAGGCTACAAGCTTTATTCAGTTACACTATAAAGAATTTTCATCTATGTCTTGGGTTTACAGTTGTGGAGCGGGAGCCAATTATGGAACAGCGCTTGAAAGTGCATTAAAAATGGGGGAAACCATTCACATTCCAAGTTGCTGCTACGAAATTGAAGAATATATTCATGGTCCGAATTTACAATTAACGCCACAATACAATGTGATTTTCTTTGATGGAAACGATGTGGCAAGTCATCGTGTGGAACAAGTATATAAGGCTACACGCAAAGTAAGTGAGCGTGCCTATTTGATTTCAAATAATCCTGGATTAGCGGATGATGATCATGTTTTAAGCTTGAGTGGTACTGTATCAAGTGAACTTTCACCAATTGTTTATTTACCATTTGTACAACTATTAAGCTTTATTATTTCAAACGACTTACATTCTATTTATCAACATCCATTATTAAAAGAATTTAAGGCTATCGCAGCCGCAAAAACGGAGAATTTTGTAAATTATGACGGCGATGATTAATACAGTAATTTTTGATATGGACGGGTTGATGTTTGATACAGAAACACTTTATATTGATGTATTTGAAGATGTTTGTAAAAAACATGGTCACGCTTTTCCAAGAGAATATTTTTTAGGGATGTTAGGCACAAGTCATTTCGATTATTCAATTTACCATAAGGACTATCCATGGTTAGAGGATATGTTGAAAATTGCCGATGATGAATTTGTTTCTTATTACGAGAAACGCTTTGCGATTCCAGGCTCTGCCAATAAATATGGCTTGAAAGAATTGCATGATTATTTAAAAACGAATAATTATAAGATTTGCATTGCGTCAAGCTCAAGTGTTCCGCACATTAAGCGTTTAGTGAATAATTGCGGATTTGATTTTCAAGCAGATTTGATGCTTTCATCACAAGATGAATATGCGTCAAAGCCAGCTCCCGATTTATTTTTGGCATGTGCAAAAAAGATGGGAGTAAAGCCTGAAAATTGTATCGTACTTGAGGATAGTAAGAATGGAATTCGTGCGGCGTATAATGCAAATATGCATAGAGTTTGGATTCCAGATCAAGTCCCATTTAATGAAGAAGACATGAAATATGTTGATCTTCAGTGTAAGAATTTAAAAGAAGTAATCGATATATTAGAAGCAATGTAACGTTGCTTCTTTTTCGTGCTATACTAATGTTGTTTTTTTTTGAGGGAGGATATGTATGTTAGAGTTAGTCATATTTGATGTAGACGGATTAATGATTGATACAGAAAGCGTATGGAAGAATGCGTTTGACAAGGCAGGAGATAAATATGGTATTCCAAATTTAGGAGACACATTATTTCCTTCATTAATTGGCAAAAGACTGGAAGATGAACAAGAGTTGTTGGATCGTCTTTTACCAAGTGATATCCAAGATAAATTATTGAATGAGTGGAGACAAATCGGACTGGGGTCGCTAGAAAGAGAAGTACCAGTTAAACCAGGCCTATATGAAATGTTGGATTTTTTAGAACAACATCATATCAAAATGGCTGTCGCAACAACGACAAGAAGAGATTTAACCGAACAAAGACTTAAAAAGATTAGGGTATATGATCGTTTTGAATATGTTCTTTGTGGGGATAAGGTCACAAATCGTAAGCCGGATCCAGAAATTTATTTGAGTGTTTTAAAGCGAATGGATACAGACGCAAGAAATGCTCTAGTCTTAGAGGATAGTGTAGTTGGGGTTGAGGCTGCTTATAGAGCAGGTATTGATTGTATTCAAGTGCCAGATCTGATTGCTCCAACAGAAGTACAAAAGAAGCAGACGGTTTATACTGCGAAAGATTTGATCGAAGCTAAAGATTATATTAAAGAGAATAGAATATAAAATGCGTCATAATGATTTTGAAAATACACCCATGTTAAAGCTTGTTATGGGGTTGGCTATACCGAGTATGATTGCTCAACTTGTTAATATTTTATATTCCATTGTTGATCGTATGTTTGTAGGACAAATTGAAGAAGTGGGAAATGTATGTTTGGCAGCCGTTGGAATATGTGGGCCAATCGTTACTTTATTATCGAGTTTTGGAACACTTGTAGGTATTGGTGGTTCGATTTGGCTATCCATGTGTTTAGGACAAAAAAATGAGAAAAGGGCCAGTCAAATCTTATATAACAGCTTTGTGATGTTGGTTGTTCTTTCCATTTGTTTAACACTTGGATTCATTCTTTTAAAACACAATTTGATCTATTGGTTTGGAGGCAGTGATGCCCTATATCCATATGCCAATACTTATTTAACAATTTATACATTAGGTACTTTCTTTGCCTTAATGTCAATTGGATTGAATTATTTTATAACGGGACAAGGCTATGCCACAATCGCAATGTTGAGTGTATGTATTGGGGTCATCACAAATATTATTTTTGACTTTATTTTGATTCGTACTTTAAAGATTGGTGTGGCTGGAGCAGCCATTGGTACAGTTGTAGCACAGCTTTTATCGTGTATGTTTGTGCTTTGTTTTTTAAGATTCAAATCGAAGATCAAACTTCATAAAGAAGAATTATCTATAGAGAAGATGAAGCATATTGTAAAACTTGGATTTTCCCCATTCCTGATTATCGCATCCGATTCCATTATTTTAATAGTGATGAATATGATGCTTCAAAAGTATGGTGGAAATATGGGTGATATTTATATTTCGGCTATTACTGTAGCTCAAAGCTATTTCTTGTTGATTACAGGTCCACTTTTAGGTATTAGTTCAGGAACACAGCCAATATATGCGTATCATTTTGGTGCGCAAAATTTAAAGAAGATCAAAGAAGCATTTAAAATTGTGATTTCATTTGCGTTTTTATTCTGTCTTGTTATGTTTATTATTTCAATGTGCTACTCCAATGTATTTGTGGCTATGTTTACTAATGATGCCATGACTATGCCAATCGCAGATAGGGCTATTAAAATATTCTGTTTAGGTATTTTGATGATGTCCATTCAATATGTTTTAGTGGATGGAATTACAGGATTATCTAATGTAAAATTATCATTATTTTTATCTTTAAATCGTAAACTGATGTATTTGTGTTGTACATGTTTATTACCTGTATTTTTAGGGGTTTCTAATATTTTCTATGCACAACCAGCAGCTGATATTTATGCGAGTATTGTGACTGCCATTTGTTTTATAAAAATCATACCTTCTTATTTAAAAAGTCATGGTGTACAATAAGGTCAGGTGATGATTATGTTGTTTAAGAAAGAGAAAAAGATGAATGTTCCAGATTTATGGAATTTTATGACTTCCTTAAATAAAAAGGATAAGGCTTTGTTTGAAGACCTATTAGATAATGATAATGAACCCTTGGAATATAAGGGAGATGTCAAACAGGGTGGTTTATTAAAGAATAAGAAGATGATTGAAAGAAGGGTCATTGAAAAAGAAGAGGATGGAAGATTACGTGATTATACGCAATATCGTATTCAGCCAGATGTATATGAAGTATTAAAACCATCTTATGATCAATTCTATTCAATTATTGGTGATTAAGCTTGTAGAAATACAGGCTTTTTTTCTTTAAAGGTGCAAATCACAAGACAAAAAAAGTCTTTAAAGGTGCAAATATAGGAGTAAAATAAGTCCTTCTAGGTGCAAATAAGATAAATAAATAAGTCATTCTAGGTGCAAATAGAAAAGAAAGTGTGATATAATAGCTATATATAAAGGAGAATATATATGTTAAGAAATGCGACGAATTTATTGACAAAATGGAATGCTCGAAAGAATCGAAAGCCACTTATTGTATGGGGCGCTCGTCAGGTGGGTAAAACATATCTTGTAAAGGATATATTTGCCGAAGAGTATTATTCAAATGCTTATATATATATTGATTTTAAAATTGAAGATGAAATACGCGATTTTTGTGATCATACGACCAATGCAGAAAAAATAATTGAATATATTTCCTTATATAAAGGTAAAGATATTACTAAGAATACACTTTTAATTTTTGATGAAATACAAGAATGTCCGAATATTATTTCTTCTTTAAAATATTTTTGTCAGGATTTTAGAGAAATTCCAGTCATTGCGACAGGTTCAATGGTGCGGATTCGTCTTCAAAGAGAATTAACAAGAAATGGATCCACACAAAAGTTTATGTTTCCTGTTGGTAAGATTGAACAACTCACTATATATCCTTTAAGTTTTGATGAATTCTTATTGAATAGCAATGAAAAATTGTTTAATGTGACAAAAAAGGCATATGAGAGTAGAACTCCATTAAGCAGTAGTATACATGAATTAGTATTAAATGAGTTTTATAAATATTTACTGATTGGAGGTATGCCTGAAGCAGTGAATACATACTTTGAATCCAATAGTTTTCTAGAATCAAGAAGAGTATTAAAGGATTTGTACGATAACTATTTATCCGATATGGAATTGTATCAGGCAAGTCGAGAATCTTGTTTACGTTCAAAGAATTTATTTTCAAATATATATGGACAGCTAAATAAAGAATCTAAGAATTTTTCACCCGGATTTATTGAAGAAAAGACAAAAACGAGAGATTATTTCCATCCAATTCAATGGTTGACCTTAGCTCATATTGTGAATCAATCTTTCCAATTAAAACAACATGTCACAATGCCTCTGATTCCTGATGGAGAAGGTAAATTCAGATTGTTTTTGGGAGATATTGGTATGTTCTCATATCAAAGTGGAATTAATGCATCTTCTTTTGTTGCTCCAAATAAAGAGAATACTTTATCTGGTATATTTTACGAAAACTATGTTGCGAATGAATTAGTCGCAAAAGGTATTGGATTATATTATTGGCGTGGAAAAAATGATGCAGAATTAGAATTCATTATTGAATCCGATAACAAACTGTATCCTTTAGATGTGAAAAAGGGTAAAGGTGTTTTAAATTCTTTAGATAAATTTTCAAATCAAAATTCATTTGAAGTAGCGATTAAAGTATCAAAGAATAATTATGGATATGATCATGAAAAAAAATTGATTACGATTCCATTTTACTTTATGTCATTTTTGGCAGAAGATTTGAAAAATGGAACGTTTAAAGAAGGTTAGCCAAACTATAAATAATGAAAAAGCTGTCTTTTATTTTGACAGCTTTTTTAAAATATTTTGTTTTCAAGCATTTGTTCGATGATTGTAAATACAGTCTGTTCCATTCTTCCATCATACAACATTCTGTGCTTGGCACCTTCAATATATATTAATCGTTTCTTTTGGGCTGGAATCTTTTTATAGGCATGAGAAGAACTTGATGGAGCAATGACTTCATCGCTTGTTCCATGCAACATAAGGATTGGACATTCAATTTGTGAAATAGATTCTTTATATTGAGAAACAATTTTTGTGAAGGCTTGGTATTGCTTTGAGCTTGGGCCTTTCTTTTCTTTGTCGGATTTTTTAAATAAACCTGTTACTTTTTTGATGTCAAGATATTCAAAGGCAGGTGCACAAAGAATTAAAGATTGTACTTTATAAATGCTTGCCAAATAACTGGCAATTACGCCTCCCATGGAAAAACCAATTAGAATCACGTTAGGATTTTCTTTAATAGCAAGACCTAATTTGGCTTCACATCTTTGTACCCAATCTTTGTAGTTGGCATCATTTGGATTGTTTAAATCGTACATATCAAATTGAATTACTTCATATTTTTTAGCCTTTAAATAGCGCGCTAATGAATCGAATTCATGACTTAGATTTCTTCCAAATCCGTGGATTGTAACTATTATAGGTTTCTTTCTTCGATTAAATAAAGACATTCGCATCACCTCGTTGTATAATTATTATAACATCTATTGAAAGGAAGGTCACATGTATCATGAAGGCAACTTTACTGATTAAAAATATTGAAAACTTATATACATGTGATAAGGATTTTACAATCTTACATCATGCCTTTATTGCATGTCACCATGAGAAGATCATTGAAATCAATACGGGTTCTTATAAAGAATGGCTAGATCCTGCAACTCGTGTCATTGATGCACAGGGAGAGTGTGTAGTACCTGCTTTTATTGATTGTCAATTTAAAAGCTTTACACACGTACGTTTAGGTGATCAATTAAGACAAGATATCAATGCGTTGTATGCGATGCGTCAAAATGGAATCTTAACTTTAATTTGTGACAATCCAAATACGCAAAGAATGAAGCTAGAACAGGATGTGTTTTATAAGAAAAACCAGCCGAAATTACCCGTGCTACATCGATTGAGTGAATTGAAAAATGAAATTCCAGAAACATTTTTAATGAGTTGTGGATTTGGACTACCAAACTCCTATGTATATAGTATGGCACCCATTAGTTATATGTTGTTTCAAACGCATCGAGTGTGTTCGAGAACATTATTAGAAAGTATGACATCTTTACCAGCTAAAGAATTTAATTTATCAGATCGTGGATCGATTGAAATTGGAAAAACAGCCGATCTTTTGGTTTTACAAGTCACAACGATTGAACATTATTTTCAGACTTTGGGAAGACCTTTGATTCATCGTATGATCAAAAATGGGATTCAATTCTATCCCGAGTGGATGGTTTGTTAGTTTTCTTCCTTTTTTCTTTTTCTAAACAAAAAAAGATGGACTAGTCATTCGTCCATCTTCCAAAGATTCCACATGGTAATACACTATCATTTGTCGTTACAGGAAGTAAGTTTTCACCACATTCAATGTGTCCGCCTTTTTCTTTCTGAATGGATCTTGATAAAGCTTCATTTAATGTTGAACAACTAAATCCAGTTGTATAGCAGTTCACAATAAAGAATAGCGCATCATCGCTTAAGATCTTCATACATTCTTGAATTAATGGGAATAATTCTTCTTCTAATTTCCAAAGTTCTCCATTAGGCCCTCTACCATAACTAGGTGGATCCATTACGATACCATCGTATTTTCTTCCTCTTCTTTGTTCTCTTTTAACAAATTTAATACAGTCATCGACAATAAAGCGAATCGTATGATCTTGTAAATTAGAAAGTTGCATGTTTTCTTTTGCCCATTGAATCATACCTTTTGAAGCATCAACATGCACAGCTTCTTTCGCTCCAGCTTTTGAACAAGCCATGGTAGCTCCACCTGTATAGGCAAATAGATTTAAGATTCTTAAATCATCACGCTTTGATTCTTTGATCTTATTGGCCATAAAATCCCAGTTGCTGGCTTGTTCAGGGAATAGTCCTGTGTGTTTAAATCCAGTTGGACTAATTTTAAAACGCAATCCCTTATATCCAATTGTCCAGAATTCTTTAATAGGCTTTTTCATTTCCCAATGACCACCACCCGATTTAGAACGATGATAAACAGCATCGGCCTTATTCCATGCACGCTCATCTTCAATTGGCCAGATTGCCACAGGATCCGGTCTTCTTAGGATCGTTTGATTCCATCTTTCTAGTTTTTCTTTATTTCCAGTATCAATAACTTCATAGTCTTGCCATTCTTTAGCAATTTGATTCATACTTTTAGTTCTCCTTTAACCGCTTTATTATAACATACATTTGCCAACTATGATATAATAGAGTGTGACTCTAGAAGGAGGTTTTAACATGTTTGTTCAAATGATTTGTAAAGATCGAAATGAAAAAGAAATGAATGAATTGTATGAAGTTTTAGGCCTTATCGCAAGACGAGAAGAAGTGCAAATTGAAGATCGTTATGATCATGTTGATATCTTGGTTTGTCCACAAGGAAAGATTGTTGTGACAGAAGAAGATGGTGATATGGTTTTACGTGCCAATACCCGTCATGCAGGCCCAGGCTTTCATGCGTTTGTAGTAGATATATTTAAAGATATTCAGGAAGAGGTTCCTGGAGAATATGAACTAATGGATGATATGGAATTTGATAAGGATGAAGATTTTGATCGATTAAGTTCTATGTATGAGGATGAAATGGATTATATTCGTGGTGTTCTTTTAGAAAATGAAGTGATGCGTCAACAGAATTATATGTATGAAGAAACTTACTTCTTGCCGCTTCAAAAGGAAGATCGTATCCTAACAAGTCAGGGAGATTTGGATTTAAAAGAATTTAAACATATGAATACTCGCGACTTAATGGATTCTTTCTATGTTTGGAATGATTGGGAAAGAGATGCCAAATTCTATAAGAATTGTGCATTGACTTTACTTGCCAAAGAGGGTGTTGGCAAATACACATTAATGAATGAAACAACCATTAAGCATGCCAATGATATTTGTGAATATATCGAAGCTGCTTATGAAAAAGATCATACAATTGATTTGCCTTTAGATGTATATGCAGATTTGTGTGAACAATTGGATCGAGAAAATAAATTGCAGAATGCCAAAAATATGGAGCAGGAAGCCATTCAATATCGCATTAAAGAAGTGTATCACTTATTTGAAGATGCAAGAGTTGTTGCCAGTGGTACCGCAGAAAGAAGCTATGATCCAGTAAATCAAGCCTTATGTTTGATGTCTCCATATACAGATGAAGCACAATGGGATTGGTTGATTCAGGCCAGTAAACAACCGGGTATTGTTACAAACTTAGATCATATTATGGAACAAGATCCAATCCAATATGATAAGAAAACAATTTGGATGGATTCATGGCAAGAAGATGGTATCTATGTATTAGAAGCTGTACTTCGCTACAAAGAAAAATTCTTATATTTCCACGATGTATGTGCCAAGGAAAAGGATTTAGCTTTTTTAGAACAATGCATTAAGGAATCTGGTTTTACTAAAACGCAACAAGACTAGATAAAGTGTTAGAAAAGACAACAAAAGTACATGGCTATTCACCTGTTGATACGTTGTTGATGGATTATAGATTTGTGCCTTCTGTGTTAACGCTAAAACATAAGAAGCTAGAAATTGTCAAAGCGATTGTGAAGGGTTTTACCAATAAATAAAGTAAATACGAAAGTATTCGTTTCCTGTGGTTTTGAGTGCTCATATTTCTGAGCACTTTTTTTGGGTTTATGGTAAAATTGATACGGTGATTAAAAATTATGAGTAACTCAATATTAGATACATTAAATGAAAATCAAAGAACGGCTGCAACGACAATTAACGAACATGTTCGTATTATTGCGGGTGCTGGTAGTGGGAAAACGCGTGTCTTAATGGCACGTATTGTTTATTTGGTCCAAGATTGTGGTATTTTACCAAATCGTATCTTGGCTATCACATTTACGAATAAAGCGGCAAATGAAATGAAAACGCGACTAACAGCACAACTAGGCAGTATGGCAAGCGTAGTCCGTATTTCAACCATTCACTCTTTGTGCGTAAGAATGCTTAGAGAAGATGCGGATTTGATTGGTTATCCAAAAACATTCGCAATTATGGATCCAGAAGATCAAAAGGCTATTTTAAAACCAATTTATAAAACATTAGAAGTGGATAAGACAACGATTTCTTATAATCGTGCACTCGGTGCTATTAGTGCTTATAAGACAAACTATATTGATCCACAAATGGCAGGTAATATGGCAATGGATGATGTCAGTATTACTTTAGCTAAAATTTATGCAGGCTATGAAAAACGTCGTAATGAAATGAAGGCTATGGACTTCGATGATTTGTTGCTAGAGGGACACCGCTTATTAAATAGCGTATCTTCTGTTCGTGAGAAGTGGCAAAACCGTTTAGACTACATCCACGTAGACGAGTTCCAGGACGTGGATCCAATTCAATATGGAATTATTAAACTACTAACTGGAAAGAATACACATTTATGTGTTGTAGGAGATCCAGACCAAACTATTTATACTTGGCGTGGAGCTAGTGTTGACATTATTTTGAAGTTTAATAAAGACTTTGAACCATGTAAAACTGTAATTTTGAATGAGAACTATCGTTCAACACAGCCAATTCTAGATGCTTCCAATGCAGTTATTAAATACAATAAGGAACGTATTGATAAAGATTTATACACAAAACTTCCTGGTGATGAAAAAATCACAATGTTTGAAGGTAAAGAAGATAGTGAAGAGCCAATCTTTGTGGCTCGTCAAATAAATGAAAAGCACAAAAAAGGTTTAGAATACAAAGATATGGCGATTCTTTATCGTTCGAACTATTCTTCACGTGCTTTTGAACGTATCTTTAAATCGGTCGGCATTCCATACGTAATCTATGGGGGTGTTCGTTTCTATGAAAGACAAGAAATCAAAGATGCCCTATGCTATTTAAGATTATGTACAAACCGTAACGAAGAAGATCCAGACCAAATGGCATTAGATTTAGCTGTACTACGTGTGATCAATGTACCTCGTCGTGGTATTGGTGCACGTACAATTGAAAATCTTCAAAAACAAGCCGCAGAAAGACATATGAATTTATATGATGTCATGAAAGATCCAATTGGATTAAGTACGGCGGTTACGAAGAAATGTGAAATGTTTGTAGATTTAATTGAAGATCTACGTGAAAATAGAGAGCATTATGCGTTAGAAGATTTCTTGGATTATGTATTAGATACAACAGGCTATATTTCGATGTTGAAAGAAGATCGAGAAAGTGGTCAGGACCGTATTGATAACTTAAAGGAATTAAAAGAAGACATTGCCCAAAGTATGATTGAAGATCCAGAAATGACTTTAGAATCTTATTTACAAGATATTGCCTTGTTTACGGATAAAACACAGGAAACAAGTGAAAATACAGTCAGCTTAATGACGGTACATGCCGCAAAAGGACTAGAATTTGACACAGTATTCTTAGTTAACTTTAACGATGGTGTATTCCCAAGTTCTAGAGCATGCGATGAAGGTGGTATGAAGGCATTAGAAGAAGAAAGAAGACTTCTATATGTTGCGATGACACGTGCTAAAAAAACACTATATATTTCTTGGAATACAGGCTTTAGTTATATGCAGGATGCGTTTAAAACACCAAGTCGTTTTAGAGCTGAAATCCCAATGGAATATATTGAACAAGAAGAAAAAGAAGAAGCACCAAAACACCCAAAGGTTGTAGTGTCTCAATCCTTAACAGGAAGACCATCTAAGCTTGGTGCGAATAAAAAGAAAATACGTTTACGTAAAGGGGATGCCGTTGAACATACGATCTATGGTCAGGGTGTTGTGCTTGAAATTCGTGGAGATGTCGCAACCATTGCCTTTGGTCATACGATTGGTGTGAAAAAATTAAATGCATCACATCCTTCTTTAAAGAAAGCCTAGGTGAGTATGATGGATGAAAAGGCAAGAATTTTAGATTTACGTAAAGAATTAGAAAAATATTCCATTGAATACTATGTCTATGACAATCCAAGTGTGACCGATCAAGAGTACGATCGTTTGATGCAAGAATTAATGGCATTAGAAGAAAAGCATCCAGAAATGCAGGATGCGAATAGTCCTAGTCAACGAATCATTGGGTCTGTACTTGAGGGATTTGAAAAGGTTACGCACGATTCACAAATGTTGTCCTTAGGCAATGTGTTTAATAAAGAAGAAATTGAAGAATTTGTTCAAAGAATATCGGAAAGCGTTTCGAATCCAGAATTTGTCGTAGAATGCAAATACGACGGACTTGCGATGGCATTACTATATGATGATGGTAACTTTACTCGAGCTGTGACCAGGGGTGATGGAATAGTTGGAGAAGATGTTTCAAACAATGTTAAAACCATCCTTTCCATTCCTATGCACATCCCTGAAACGCGACATGTTGAGGTTCGTGGTGAAGTGTATATGCCTAAGGCAAGCTTTGAACTATTAAATAAAAGACAAGAAGAAAAAGGGTTAGCCCCTTTTGCGAACCCAAGAAATGCAGCTGCAGGAAGCATTCGCCAATTGGATTCCAGTGTGTGTGCAAGTCGTAAATTAGATGCCTATTGGTATTACTTCCAGAATGCGTCTGATTTTGCGGTACAAACACAAGAAGAAGCTTTAGAAGCAATGTCTAAGATGCATTTTAGGACAAATCCATTGCGTAAAGTTTGTACAACCGTCGATGAAATTTGGCAATTTATACAGGAAATTCAAGAAAAACGTGAGGATCTACCTTATGAAATTGATGGTATGGTCATTAAATTAAATAATTTAGCCGATCAAAGAAGACTTGGAAGCACTGCTAAAGTACCGCGTTATGCGACTGCCTATAAATTTCCAGCACAAGAAGTTTTGACACGATTAAAAGACATTGTCATTACAGTAGGGCGTACCGGAAAAATTACGCCTAACGCTGTGTTAGAACCAGTTCGTGTTGCCGGAACCACAGTGAGTGCGGCTCAGTTACATAATGAAGATATGATTGCCAATAAAGATCTTCGTATTGGTGATATTGTTGTTGTTCGAAAGGCTGGAGAAATTATTCCGGAAGTGGTAACAAGCGTACCTGAAAGAAGAGATGGCACACAAGTGCCATATCATTTCCCAACAACATGTCCAATCTGTGGTTCCCATTTAGTACGACTACCTGATGAAGCGGCACACTATTGTATCAACCAAGATTGTCCTGCTCGTGTTGTCGAAAGTATGATTCATTTTGCGTCAAGAGATGCGATGAATATTGATACTTTGGGTGATAAGAAAATTGAGCAATTACACGAATGGGGTTATTTAAATTCGATTGAAGATATTTATTTTTTAGATCGTTACTATGATGAATTGATTGAACAACCAGGCTATCAAACCAAGTCGGTGGATAAGCTTCTTGAATCGATTGAAAATAGTAAAAAACAGCCATTGGGTGTCATCTTATATGGACTTGGAATTCGTCAGGTTGGTAAAAAAGCCGCAATGATTTTAGCTGAACAATTTGGTGACATCGATACTTTAATGCATGCAAGTATGGATGATTTAGTTACGATTCATGATATTGGTTTAATTACAGCCCAAAGTGTTGTAGCTTTCTTTAAAGAAGAAAAGAATCTTCATTTAATTGAAGTATTAAAACAAGCTGGATGTAATTTTACACAAGAAAAGAAAAAAGTTGTACAAAGTCGTTTCACAAATAAAACATGTGTATTAACAGGAACTCTAGAACATTATACGCGTAATGAGGCAAAGGCCATTTTAGAATCTTTAGGTGCGAATGTGTCTGGTTCTGTATCCAAAAAGACAGATTATGTCATTTATGGTACGGCTGCAGGATCTAAGCTTACAAAGGCACAAAGCTTAGGTGTTATGACAATGAGTGAAGAAGAGTTTGTACAGGAGGTAGAAAATGCGAAAGAATAAATTAGTATTGGGTTTACTCGCTTTATGTTTATGCGCTTGTTCTACCGGAAATAAAAATCAGGCAAACGCATTGGATGAAGATTCGTATCAAGCTATTTTACCCTATGAATCCAGTGATACTAGAAGTAAACATGTAGGTTTGATTCAAAATACAGATTTGCGTGTAGAAATGGAAAGTGGATTGATGGATCTATCGAAAAAGTATTTTTCACCAACTACGGTGGGTTATAAGACACATCAATTCTTAGATTATGATGAATTGGATGCGACAGACGGTTCAAGAGGATTATTAGGAACGGTTCGTGATGGAAATCCAAATGGTCTAAATCCAAGTGCCGATGAAGAATTTGATACGGGAAATGGGATTGTGACAAATGCGACAATTTTAGTGGACTTGTATGAATTAGATTGGTACACAAACGATAATCTAAAAGGAATTTCATTAGGTCTTGTCGTAAATGGAGAATTAAGCGCATCCGATGGTTCGAGTGTAGAAATTACAGATGAGAAGATGCAAAATTATTTGGAAGTGACTTTTTCTAAATTAGCTTCCTATATGCATGAGCGTTTTAATGAAATCAATAAGAATATTCCAATCTTTATAGCGGCTTATCGCTTGGATGATTCAAATACAACTGGTAAAGGTGGCTATATGTATGAAGGATATTATAAGGGTGGACAAGGAAGTTTTACTTCTTTAAGTCAAGAATGGACACTGGTTCCAAGCTCACGCTTTACAGATTTGGATTCATCAGCTGCAACGGAGTTTGCGTCTTTTAAAGAAGAGATTTCAAGAGTTCTTCCAGATAACACGTATATTACGGGTGAGGCTAAATTTGAATCTAAAAAATTAAAGAAATTAAATTTGACAATTACAGCACACGGAAAGACAGCCGGAGAAATCTTGGCCGTGGTTGAGGATGTAAAAGATCAGATGGATACATTTAGTTCAAAAAAATGTGACTATTTGATTACTGTTCTAAATGATGATACAGTGTATGCATTGATAGAGAGAGCATCTGGATCAAGTGAATGTAATGTGATCAGTAAGATATAGGAGGAGAATATGGAAAAGTTCAGTACAGAATATTTTCACAAATTGGCAAACGATTTGAAGTTTGATTTGAGTGATGAAGAAATCGAAGAATTGAAAAAAGATTTCGTTGCCGTCGAAGAACAAGTATCCCTTTTTGAAAAAGTGGACACAGAAGGCGTAGAACCTATGGTCTATCCTTTTGAAGCACCTACAACATTCTTAAGAGAAGACGTTGTAAGTGATGTATTAACGCAAGAAGAAGCGTTGACGAATGTAAAAGATGCGCGTATGGGACATGTTCACGTTCCAAAGGTGGTGAAGTAAGATGGAAATTTCAAATTGTGTAAATAAAAATGTGGCTATTGAAAAAATCAATGCGGCTCAACCAAAATTAAATGCCGTAGTAACTATGGTGGATGAAGCTAATAACACAAAGGAAGGAAAACTTTCAGGTGTTCCAGTAGCATTGAAAGATAACATTTCTACTTGTGGTATTCGTACAACTGCAAGTAGCCGTATTTTAGATAACTATGTTCCTGTTTATGATGCGACAATCGTAAAGAAATTAAGAGAAGCAGGAGCTGACTTTGTATGTAAGGCAAGTATGGATGAACTTGGTATGGGTGGAACCAACAAGAATGCCTACACAGGTGCTGTACACAATCCTTATGATCTAGACCGCATTCCAGGTGGATCAAGCGGTGGATGTGCTGCTTTAGTTGCCGCAGGATGTGTACCTTTGGCTATTGGTACAGATACAGGGGATAGCGTTCGAAAACCTGCTGCATATTGTGGTGTTGTTGGGGTTAAACCAACATATGGACGTATTTCACGTTATGGCATCATTCCTTATGCGAGTTCATTAGATCATGTTGGATATTTTACAACAAATGTAAAAGATGCTGCATTAGCTCTAGAAGTACTTGCCGGTCGTGATGATCATGATATGACTTCAAGTTGTGAAGCGGTTAAAGAATATTCAAAATTATTGAATGGTGATCTAACAAACAAAACAATTGGTATATTTAAAACCGTAATGGATGAAGTGAAAAACGAAGAATTAAAAGCTCAATTTAACACTTTAGTTTCTAAATTAGAGGAAAAAGGAGCTAAGATTGTTGAAGTGGAAATGCCAAAAGAATATATGGAATTGATTGCACCTGTCTATAAGACAATTGCGAATGCAGAAGCAACAGCTAACCATTCAAATCTGGATGGTATTCGTTTTGGAATGCGTGAAGAAGGTCAAGATTTAGAAGAAGTCATGACAAATACTCGTACAAAAGGTTTCTCAAGCTATGTTCGTGCCCGTTTCGTGATTGGTTCATATTCTTTGTTTGAAGAAAATCAAGATCGTTTATTTAGAAAAGCCCAAAAGATTCGTCGCTTGATCGTTCAAGCTTACGCGAAGATGTTTGAAGAATGTGATGCTGTATTAAGTGTTGCAGCACCAACGATTGCACCATTGATCAATGAAAGTACAAATGTTCGTTTTGGCGTATCTAGTTTTGCCGAAGAACACATGCAGTTACAAAATTTCTCTGGTTATCCAAGTATTACACTTCCACTAGGAAAAGTAGATTCTATGCCTGTGGCTGTGAATTTAACTTGCAAGCCTTTTGAAGAACAAAAAATGTTTGATGTATCTAGTGCGATTGAAGAATGCACAGGTTTAAAAGGACAATGTTTGGAGGGATAGTAATGAATTATTTTGTGACGATTGGTATTGAAATTCACTGTGAATTAAAGACAAATACAAAAATGTTCTCTGGTGCTCCTGTGCGCTTTGGAGAAATCGCAAATACATGTACAAGTGTTGTGGATTTAGGACATCCTGGATGCTTACCATGTGTAAATAAAGAGGCTGTAGCCTTAGCTATCAAGGCATGTACAGCTATGCATTGTGATCTTGAAACATTGGTTCGTTTTGATCGTAAAAACTATTACTATTCAGATTTACCAAAAGGATTCCAGATTACGCAACAGTTCCATCCAATTGGAACAAATGGATATGTAGAAATTGATGTGGATGGAGAAAAGAAACAAATTCGTATCGAACGTATTCATATGGAAGAGGATACCGCAAAACAGTTCCATAAAGATACAGGTACATATATTGACTTTAACCGTGCTGGAACACCATTGATTGAAATCGTATCAAAACCAGATATGCATAGTGCTAAAGAAGCAGCCGCTTATGTGGAAACACTTCGTAAAAATCTTTTATATCTAAATGTCAGTGATGTTAAGATGGAAGAAGGAAGTATGCGTTGTGATGTCAATATTTCTTTGAGTGAAGATAAAGATACTTTGGGAACAAAGACAGAAATCAAAAACTTGAACTCCATTGCGAATGTGCAAAAAGCGGTTCAAGCAGAAATAGAACGTCAATCTGCATTATTGGATGCTGGTGAAAAAGTAGAACAGGCGACTCGTCGTTATGATGAAGCACAAAAGACTACAATTCTAATGCGTAAAAAAGAAGGAAATGTTGACTATAAATATTTCCCAGAGCCAAATATTTTCCCAATTCAATTAGATCTTGACTGGGTTAAATCGATTCAGGATAATCTAGAAGAGCTTCCTGATGCTCGTTTAGCTCGTTTCATGAAGGATTATGAATTGAGTGAATATGATGCAGGTGTATTGGTTTCTGATCGTGAAATGGCTGATTTCTTTGAAGAAGTATTAAAATCAACAAAATTTGCGAAAAAAGCATGTAACTGGATCATTGGAGATGTTTCAGCTTACTTAAACAAAAACAACTTAAGTTTTGCGAAAGTACCTTGTTCAAGTGAAAACTTGGCTAGCTTGATCAATGTGATCGAGGCTGGAGAAATCAGTGGAAAACAAGGTAAAGTTGTATTTGAAGAGGTTATGCAAGGAAAAGATCCTAAGAAGGTTATCGAAGAAAAGGGTATGAAACAAGTAAGTGATGATGGTGCTATTTTAGCTATTGTTAACAGTGTTTTAGATGCCAACCCTCAATCGATTGAAGACTTCAAAAATGGTAAAGATCGTGCCGTTGGATTCTTAGTAGGTCAGGTCATGAAGGCGAGTCGTGGTCAGGCAAATCCTAAGCGTACAAATGAGTTGATTCAAGAAGAATTAAAGAAAAGATAAAAGTCTGATTCATTCAGACTTTTAATGTTTTTAGGTACTGTGTTATAATAAATACGTTATTAGGAGGTTTTTTAATGGCCAAGATGAAGCGTAGAAGACATACGTCCAATAAACCTACAGGTCAAGGACACAAGCTTGTATGGTTTACTGTTATTATAATTATGATTCCTGTTGTGATTGTAGGATATGTTTTGTTGACAAGTTTAGGTGGACAAAATCGACCTGTGGAAGGTAGTCGTTTTTCAAAAGCGGATTTAGATCCTGCCATCACAAAAGACAATATCTCATCTCTTGAGAGTGCTTTAGGAAACATTGATAATGTAGAAAAGGTAAGTGTGAATTTATTAAGTGCAACACTACGTGTACATATTGATCTAGTAGATAGTGCAACGGATGATGTGGCAAGTGCAGCACTTGATAGTGCATATAATATTGTGAATGAACAATTGCCAATTGATACATATTTTACAAATAAAGATAGTTCAAAAATGTATGATCTAGAAATTGATTCTTATAATTATTTGATTGATGATACACATACGGCCGATGGCTGGACATATTTAAAATTGACAAAGACTGGAGCAAGTGATGGTCCTGTTACTGATAATATGACAACCGCAAAAGATCCTGAGCTTTCAAATCAATTAAAAGCAGCAAGTGAACAGATTCAACAAAATATCGCAAATGCGCAAAACGAAGATGATGGACAATAAGAGTCCATCTTTTTTCATGAAAGGAGCCAAAAAATGAAATTATATATTGATGAGAATAATAAAGTAGTCACTATGCATGAGGCAACGAGTGATATGAAGTGTTTTGAAGAGTTTGAAAATAGGAAACCCTATTCTTTTGATGGAGTAAAAGAACTTGAAAATTGTATTCATCCTATTCATGTCTTATTGAATACGAGTATGATCGATGAAAAGTGGATTTATATGAATTTAAAATCATATATATCTAAAAATGATCGTGTCTGTATCCTTGCATTTAGCTTTTTTAATGATACTAAAAATGAGTCTGATTGGAATAAACAGTATGCGCCTGGACAAGGGATATGGTATCGCTCTAATCAAGATGTATTCTACAAGTATGGCATTGGTCAGGAACAAATAGTATGGGTCAATTACTTTAAAGATTCGATGGATGAAATGAAGGAAAAGATTTTAAATAGTTCCATTTTGATGTTGACAGGTGGAGCTCCTGATTTAATGATGAAGCGAATTAAAGAAAAGAAATTAAAGAAGTTAATTAAAAATTATAAAGGAATTATGATTGGATATAGTGCAGGAGCCATGATTCAGCTTGACTCTTATCACATAAGTCCGGATGAGGATTATCCAGAATTTTTGTATCAGACAGGTTTAGGTTGTTTATCTGGTTTTGCGATTGAACCTCATTTTAGAAGGAGTAATGTGCAGCTGCAAAGTATTGAAAAGGTAAAATCAGAGAAACAAATTCCTGTGTATGGCATCTATGAAGAGGGTGGAATGATTATTGATTCAAGCATTAAATGCTTCGGTAAAATAGAGAAATTTGAGTAAAAAATCATTAAAAGGTACTATATGTTTGCACAAATTAATTGAAATTTTGCACAAATTAACAAAAAGTTAGTTTTTAATGTTAAATTCACATAGATATGGGATACTATTGATATGAGCCAAATGTGAAATGGTTAGCTAAAGGAGATAAGTATACATATGAAGTTTTGTAAGTTGATTACAGAGGTCGATTTAGAACTGCTCGAAGAGTTAGTCGATAATGGATATCCTGTGGATCGCATTGAAGAGAACGGGCAGGTTTACTACAAAACACCAGCTATGTTATGCCAAAATTTAAAAGTGAATGATGAAGTGAGAAATTACAGCAACGGTTTGATTTCAATGTCCATTGAAAATGTTCGAAAGAAAAAGGGGTTATATAGAACGGGGAATCTATTGATTGATATGGATTCTAACATTATCCAAAAGGGTAAAGAAAAAATCTTTATTCCTAAGGCAAGTTTTACAATAATTTCAACACTGATGGACGTTCCTCACAAAACTGTATCTAGATCGGCGTTGGTTTTTTACTTGGAACAGGCGTATCATCACGAAATATTGGATAACACTTTAACGGTTCATATCGCTTCAATTCGTCGCCTTTTGGGTGATGAATACATCAAAACCCATAAAACTGTTGGCTATTTTTGGGATTTCGATGTTTTTAAAGTGGGATAAAGTTGAAAAATGGCTTGAAAGAAAGGTATAATGTAAAGGTGTTGGAAGGAGATTTAGATTATGCCACATCTATTTGAGTCTAAAGATAGTTTTAAGGAAAGCTTTAAAGATGCTGTTTCTGATGCCTATGGACGTGATTTTGAAGATACATATCCTGAAGAGAGATATATTGTCCTAGGTAACATGATTCGTGATTTTGCCGGAGAGCATTGGAGAGAAACTAAAAATGCGATCAAGAAAACAGAATCAAAACAGCTTTATTATTTTTCTATGGAATTCTTGATGGGTCGTTTAATGACTAGCAACCTAATGAACCTAAACATCTATGATGTTGTTAAAGATGGTTTAAAAGATTTAGGTATGGACATCAATGAAATGGAAAACATTGAAAGTGATGCAGGATTAGGAAATGGTGGTTTAGGAAGACTTGCCGCATGTTTCATGGATTCATTAGCATCTCTTGATTTGCCAGGACATGGTAACTGTATTCGTTACCGTTATGGTTTGTTCAAACAAAAAATTGAAAACAACCAACAGGTTGAATTGCCAGACTGCTGGTTAAAGAATGGTAATGTTTGGGAAGTATGGAAACCTCAGCATGCCGTAAAAGTTAAATTTGGTGGTTACGTAGATGGATACATGGATGGATATGGAAAATTCCATGCTCAACATCATCCAGAATTTGTCGTACGTGCTGTACCTTATGATGAACCAATCGTTGGATATCATACAACGACCACAAATACACTTCGCTTATGGGATGCAGAAGTTGATGAAGATTCTGTAAACTCAGGTGGATTAAATGAATATTTGAATCAAGTAACAGCTATTACAGCCAATGTATATCCTGATGATTCAACAATCGAAGGAAAACGTTTGCGTTTAACACAAGAATATTTCTTTGTATGTGCTGGAATTGATCAAATTATTCGTTCACACTTACGTGTATACCCAAGCTTAGATAATTTAGGTGATAAAGTTGCGATTCAGTTAAATGATACACACCCTGTATTAGTTATTCCTGAATTAATGCGTGTATTACTAGATGATTACTTCTATGACTGGGATGATGCTTGGAATATCGTGACAAAGACTGTTGCGTATACAAACCACACAGTTATGGCAGAAGCACTTGAAAAATGGCCTCAAGACATGGTTCGTTCATTGTTGCCACGTCTATATATGATCATTGAAGAAATCAACCGTCGTTTCAAATATGACGTAGATCACAGAGGACTATGTGGAATCTTCAACAATGTTTCAATCTTAAAAGAAGGACAAGTTCACATGGCTAACTTGGCTGTTGTTGGTTCTCACAGTGTAAACGGTGTTGCGAAACTTCACTCTGAAATCTTAGTAAATGATGTATTCAAAGATTTTGTGACAATTTATCCAGATAAATTCAATAATAAGACAAATGGTATTACTCACCGTAGATGGTTATTGTTCTCAAACCCTCAATTGACTCAGTTGTTAGAAGAAACAATTGGAGATGAGTTCAAGACAAATCCAGAAAAATTAGAAGATTTAATGGAACACGTTGAAGATGAGGCTTTACAAGCTAAATTCATGGATGTGAAATTAGAGCGTAAAAAGATTTTGGCTGCCTATGTAAAAGAAAACTTAGGTATTGATATTGATGTGAATTCAATCTTTGACTGCCAAGCTAAACGTCTTCACGCATACAAACGTCAATTATTAAATATCTTCCACGTTATGTATTTATACTTAAGAATGAAACAGGATCCTTCATTTAGAATTTACCCTCGTACATTCTTCTATTCTGCAAAAGCAGCAGCAAGTTATGATTTAGCGAAGGAAATTATTAAATTGATCAACATGGTTGCCAATGTTGTTAATAATGACCCAGAAATTTCTAAATACATGAAGGTTGTCTTCATTCCTAACTACTCTGTATCTATTGCTGAAATCTTATTGAATGCGGCAGATGTTTCTGAACAGATTTCTACGGCTGGTAAAGAAGCAAGTGGTACAGGAAACATGAAGTACATGATGAATGGTGCAATCACTCTTGGTACACTTGATGGTGCTAACGTAGAAATCGTTGAGCGTGTTGGATACGAAAATGCAGAAATCTTTGGTTTACATGTAGAAGACATCAATGAACTTCGTCATGAAAACTCATACAACGCATGGAACCTATATAATTCAAGCTACAATATCCGTATGGTAATTGATTCACTTAAAAATTGTACATGGTCAAATGATCCAAACGAATTTAAGTTGATCAACAACGACTTAATGATGCGTAACGATGAATTCTTCGTATTAGCTGACTTTGATGCATATGTATATGCTCAAGAAAAAGTACAAGCTCGTTACATGGACAAGAGTCGCTGGGCTAAGACAATGTTAGTAAACATTGCCAAATCAGGATATTTCTCTAGTGATCGTACAATTAGCGAATACGCTAAAGAAATTTGGAATTTAAAACCATTGTCATTTGAAGACTAATTAAAAAAACAGATCATATTTACCGAACAAGGGTGATATGATCTTTTTTTCATGGTAGAATGGTTTTATGAATGAAATTCTTTTTGCGGAAATCTACTATATATGTGTAGCTATCATGTTGATTCTAGGCTTTAAAACCTATCATTCCATGATGAAAAACAGTCAAAAAGTTAGCTTTTTGGCAGTTGTCTTTGTACATATATTATATTTCCAAACTGATTTAGTACGAATGACGACAAATAGTCAGGACCTGTTTCTAACTGAAATGAGCTTCTTGTTCTTTTCGCTATGCACACTTTCCTGGTTTAATTACATCCAAACAATGCTTGATATTCATTATGAAAAGAAATCGCAAACACTCTTTGCGATGCTTCCTGTGATTATAAGTGTTGTATTATTGTTGATAAATACATTGAATGGGTGTTTATTTCAAATCGATTCATATGGAAATTTTCAAGAAGGACCACTCTATATTTTGTATGTATTTATAAATGATCTCTATTTTATGGTTGGAGCCTATCAAGCTTATGTGTATAGCCGTAAGGCAAAGAATTATCAACAAAAGAAATCAAATCAAATTTTAGGCATTTATATGGTGTCACTATTGTTGATTGGCACAATGCAAGATTTTTTTCGCGACATTCCTGTTTTTTGTGTAGGAACTAGTCTTAGTATCCTTATTGTATATATTAGTTTGGAAGAACAAATGATTTCTATTGATCCATTAACACAATTGAATAACCGTAATCGTATGGAACAGCATTTATTTGAGTGTGTAAGAAGTCAAGATTTAAATATGTACTTGTTAGTGCTGGATGTGAATAGATTTAAGAAAATCAACGATGAGTATGGACATGTGCAAGGGGATTTAGCATTAAAGGCCATTGCGAACTGTTTAAAAGAATCTTGTATTGAAAAAAGTGATTTTATTGCTCGCTATGGTGGGGATGAATTTGTGATTGTGTATAAAGGAAATGATGTAGAAGGTTTGTGCCAAAGAATTCATGCGTATATAAAAAAACTATCTTTTCCCTTTGACTTAGATGTGAGTATTGGATGTGCACCATATCACAAAGATATTCATAAAAGATATTCATAAATGGAATGATTGGTTTATTGAAGCTGATAAACAATTATATAATGAAAAGAAAAAATTGAAAGACCGGTGATCCGGTCTTTATTCATACCAAGCAATCGCTCGAATAGAAAAGCCTTCACAGTTTTCAATTTTAAGTGGGAAACAACTAAACCAAAATAATTCATCACCACATTGATCTAAGTTGGTAAGATTTTCGATATTCACAATATCTGTATTTTTAAATAATGCTTTGTGCCGATTCAGATTATTATCACGCAGGGGTCTAATCCCATTACGTCAAAGCCAATGCCTTTAAAGTTTCCTTGAATTATAAGGAAAGTCATTAAAGTAAGTTTCGTCTTTGAAATGTTTGTCCCAACCAAGATTAAAGAAAAGAAAATCAGCCCACTTGGCTTTATCTATATTGATTTTATCGATTGTGATGGCTTGTCCTTCTTTTAAATCTCTACAATCAACGACAAGAGCTTTGCCGATGAATTGTTCTGGGGAGAATTGATCTAAAGTCTTTCTGTTCGCAAAAATATGAGCCGGTGGATCCATGTGTGTTCCTACATGAGAATTGATTTAGATGAATGTTTCTTTAAAACCATCCTTTTCGTAGGTGCTTTTTGTGGTTAATTTTGTGTTTCACTACCCGGAAAGACGGGCATATCTTCCGAAATAGTATGTGTTAAATCAATGACTTTCATAATTTACCTCCAATTACTATTTAACCACATCTTTTATCTGTATTGTGTTAAAATGATAAGTACAGGTGATGAATTATGAAAAGAATATTATTATTAGGAGCTACAGGCTCTATCGGTTTACAAACAGTGGATGTGATTGAACAACATCCAGACCAATTTTGTCTAGTTGGTATTGCGGCTGGACATCAAGTGGATGTAATGCAGAAAATCATTGATAAACATCCTACCATTCAGGTAGCTGGTATTTCAGATGTTTCAAAGGCTAAAGAATTAAGTGGTGTTACTGTTTATAGTGGCAATGAAGCCATGGTTCAATGTATTGAAAACTGTGAATATGATTTGTTGGTGAATGCTGTTGTTGGATTTAGAGGATTAAAGCTTACATTAACATCTTTAAAAAAAGGAATTGATGTGGCATTGGCTAATAAAGAAAGCTTGGTTGCGGGCGGTGTTTTGGTGCGTCAGACATTGCAGGAAACAAACACCAAACTATATCCAATCGATTCAGAACACTCTGCCATCTTTCAATCCTTGCAGGGAAATCGTAGTGAAGATGTGAAGCGTTTAATTATTACGGCAAGTGGTGGTAGCTTTAGAGATAAGACAAGGGATGAGTTAAGTGATGTAACAGTAGAACAGACTTTAAAACATCCAAACTGGAATATGGGAAAACGAATCACAGTGGATAGTGCAACAATGGTCAATAAAGGTTTTGAAGTGATTGAAGCACACTATTTATTTGATTTGCCGTATGAAAAAATCGATACAGTGTTACATCGTCAAAGCATCGTGCATTCTATGGTTGAATACAATGACAATGCAATTATTGCACAACTTGGATCTGCTGATATGCGTTTACCAATTCAATATGCATTATGTTATCCAGATCGTCCGGTGTTAAAGGAAGATCATCCTTTGGATATGACAAAAACAATAGATTTGAACTTTAAAGAAATGGATTATGTTCGTTATCCAATGTTGAAACTAGCCTATGAAATTGGTAAAAAAGAAGGAAATCTAGGTGCCGTATTTAATGGAGCGGATGAACAGGCAGTACAGCTATTTTTAGATAAAAAGATTTCATTTTTACAAATTGAAGAAAGTATTGAACAAGCTTGTAAGCAGGCAAAATATATTGAAAACCCTACAATTGAACAATTAGAAGCAACGGATGCGTGGGCTCGAAAGTATGTTGTTGAATATTGGGACTAGACCAATTGATATTTTGGGAGTAAAATAGTGAAATGGAATGGAGGGTTTGTCGTGAATAAAGCAAAGGTTTATTGTGTCGCAAGTGCTGTAGCAGTTTGTGTGGCTTCAAATCCAAATATGGATGTGCTTGCCAAACAAGTACAGCCAGTAAAATTAGAAGAAAAAGCCCAACAGACAATTACTGCAGATGATTTTATCAAACAATATTTGAGTACAAAAGAAATTGTTAAAGATAGTACAAATAAAGATGTAGAAAAATATACATTGATCACTAAGGTGGATGAAAAGAATTATTCTTTTGTATTAGCAGGAGATCAATTGTTCAAAGTCTTGACTAAAGAAAATCAGGATCAAATCAAAACAGCTTATGAAACAGCATACACAGATGCAGGTATGAAAAAAGCTGAAGGATGTACTTTAAGTGCATATGAAATTGTTGTAGCTGAGGCCAATACATTGGCTAATACATTGATTCTAAACGCTAAAACAGCTTTGGATACATCTTTAAAAGATGCACAAAGTTTAGATTCTACAATCTTTACTGCAGATAGCTATGCCGCTTTAAAAACTGTGATGGATGAATCCAGCCTTTTGGTTCAATCAACAACTTCAACTTTAGAACAACTTACACAAGAGTTAGTGAAGCTGGATAATGCAAAAAAAGCATTGATCAATGTTTCTGGATTAAAAGCTATCGTAGATCAATCAAGTACATATGTAAAAGATAGCTATACTAATAGAAGCTATACGGCATATGAAACAAGTTTGAATGAAGCTAAGCAAGTATTAGAAAATGGTGCAAGTACTGTTGAAGACATTGAAAAGGCACAGTCTGCTTTAAATGCGGCAGCTGCTTCTTTAGTTAAAAAAGCGGATTTCTCTAAATTGAATGAAAAAGTGCAGGAAGCTAGTGAAGTCTTAGAATCCAATAAGGATATGCTTGAAGAAGAGTCTTATAATAACTTCAAGAAAGAATTGGATGATTGTAGTCTTGTACTTTCAAATGATGAATCAACACAGGCAAAAGTGGATGAAACGTTAGCACATCTAAATGCATATTTAGACGATAATACAAACTTTGTATACAAGGTGGTTACTTTAGAAGAAAAGGTTGCACCAAAAGTAGAAACAAGTAATGAATTATTAGTGCAAACACCAGTTGTACAAGAACAGCCGCAAGTTGTGGCTCCAACTGTAGAAAAAAAGAATGTGGAAGCTGCAAAAGTGGAAACAGTAGTCAAACAAGAGGTTACAAGTACGGCAGCTAATAATTTCATTAAGACATACTTAACGAGTGCAAGTGGAAATATCTTTACAAGTGCCAACAACTTGAATTATCAAAAGATTCTTTCTGCGATGCCTAGCTGGGTAAAATTATCTGCAACTGATAAAAATGCAGTGAATGCAGAATTGGTGAATAAAGTTGGTAAAAAGTATCAGCGTTTATTGCAGGAAGCACAAAAATTTAGTATGAATGCAGGAAAATATACGCCTGTAAATACATCAGCAAACACAAATGTAACGATTTATTCATGGTTATGTATGATGTCTTTAGGTGTATTAACATTTGCACTAAAACGTTTAAGAAAACAAGATTAAGGGCTATGGCCCTTTTTTTCATGCTTAAAAATTGTTATAATAACGAAAGAAAGGCTTATAATTTTATGAAACAACAGAAATACAATTTTAAAGATCTAACTCTAGCATACTTTCAAAAAAAATCGAAATTGTATCGTGCAGGTGGATATAAATATGCCATTCCATTAAAACGGAATCTAAGAGATTACCAAAATCATTTCTTTGCGTTTTTGATGGATGTCAACATTTGTTTATTGCCTGTTTATATATGGGTTCTTGAGTTTTTATTAATTATGTGTGGATTGATTCCACCACACTTCTTTGATTTATTATTCTACTTAATGTTTGCCTTGTTATTTGTATCTAGTGTATTATTACTTGCGTTTTTTACAGCACGAACAAATGGGCAGTCATTTGGATATGCCATTATGGATTTGAAATTGGTTCGTAGAAACAAAAAAGAGGCGATGCCAATCCATTTGATCTTACGACAAGCATTGGGATTTGGTCTTCCTTTGATGATTTTAGGGTTCTTCTTTCAAGTGCCAGGAGTCATTTTATGGTGGGTCATCAATGGTATTGTTGTCTTAATCACTCCAAACCAACAAACTCTATTTGATTTGATTTTTGGTTTGGTTCCTGTAAATGAACCAGAGCAGGAGATTCGTTTTGAAACAAAGGCGGAACCAACTTTAGTAAAAGAAGAGTTGGTTGTGACTCCAATCGATTTACATATTCGTTCAAACTACAGTGATGATGGTTATTATGATGTAGAAGAATTATTCAAACAAGCCAAAGAAAATCGCTTGGAAGTTATCTCAATCACAGACCACAACTGTGCAAGAGCGAATGCGGCAGCGGTTCGTTTTTCAAGTTTGTACAACATTCAATATATTCCAGGCGTGGAAGTGGATGCACAATATAAAAGAATGCGAGTACGTATTCTAGGTTATTATATTGACTGGACGAATGAAGTGTTTGAAGTGTTAGAACAAAATTCTTTGAAGCGTGAAAAAGATTTATCCATGGAGCGTGTTGAAAAATTCGAAAATTACTCAGGTATTCGTATTGATGTAGATTCATTAATTTCAAATTCTCGTTTCCAAACTATTACACCAGCAGAAATCACAAAGATGGTGTTCCATAACGAAAGAACGCGTTTATTGCCTTTTGTGAAGAAGTATATTGATAGTTGTGAAAATGAGAGTGTTGCGATGTCTCGTTTTGAAACCGATGTATTTGGTAAGAATGGACCTTGTTATGTAAAGGCTAACTATCCGGATGCGAAAGCAGTCATTGATGCGATTCATAGTGCTGGAGGTATTGCGATTTTATCAAGCTGGCATTTAGATTATATTTCAGATGATGTTTTAGAAGAAATTGTGGATTTAGGTATGGATGGAGTGGAATGCTTCTCTAATGATATTCATGAACAAACGGTTGCGGCTGCCTTGAAGATTGTTCAGAAACGCAAATTATTCGTATCTTGTGGTAGTGATTATCATGGTCCTACTAAGCCAAAATATCATATGGGTGTTTCAAATTGTCCTGAAAAAGCTTTACCATTGGTAAAAATTTTGACAAAAGCTGCGAAATAAATTTGCTCAAAATACGTTTTATAGCGTATAATAAACAAGTCAATAAGCTTAGAAAAGAAGAGTATTTATATGGCGTACTAAAGAGAGCAGATGGTTTGGTGTGAATCTGCGTACAATATATAAAGAAGATGGTCTTGGAGCTTCTTTATCGATAGGTAGGTAAAGACGTATGCTGGCGTTAACAGCTTGAGGTGTGAAAACACAAACTAAGGTGGTACCACGAAGCTTTCGTCCTTGGATGAAGGCTTTTTTTATTTGTATGATAGGAGGAAATAAAGATGACACAAAAGAAAGAACCATTTTATTTAACAACGGCCATTGCGTATACATCAGGTAGACCTCACATTGGGAATACATATGAAATTATCTTGTCGGATGCGATTGCTCGTTTTAAAAGAGCACAAGGATATGATGTATTCTTCCAGACAGGTACAGATGAGCATGGTGTAAAAATTGAAGAAAAGGCAAAAGCTGCAGGTGTAAGTCCACAAGAATTCGTGGATGGTGTGGCTGCTCAAATTAAATCAAACTGGGATTTAATGAATACAAGCTATGATTATTTTGTACGTACTACAGATGATTATCACGTAAAAGAAGTACAAAGTATTTTTAAACGTTTATACGATCAAGGAGATATCTATAAAGGAACATACGAAGGATGGTATTGTACGCCTTGTGAATCATTCTGGACAGAATCTCAATTGGTAGATGGATGTTGCCCAGATTGTGGTCGTCCAGTTAAGAAGGCAAAAGAAGAAGCTTATTTCTTTAATATGCAAAAGTATGCGGATCGCTTAATTAAATACATTGAAGATCATCCTGATTTCATTCAACCAGAATCTCGTAAGAATGAAATGCTGAATAACTTCTTGCGTCCAGGATTACAAGACCTTTGTGTATCTCGTACATCATTTACATGGGGAGTTCCTGTTGACTTTGATCCAAAACACGTTGTATACGTTTGGATTGATGCATTAAGCAACTATATAACTACACTTGGCTATCATGCCAATGGTGTTAGTGATGAAAAGTTCAACAAATACTGGCCTGCAACACACATTATTGGTAAAGATATTTTGCGTTTCCACACAATTTATTGGCCAATTATTTTAATGGCTTTGGATTTACCTTTACCTAAGAAAGTATTTGGTCATCCATGGTTGCTTACGGGAAGTGACAAAATGTCTAAATCAAAAGGCAATGTGATTTATGCCGAAGATTTAGTGGCTCACTTTGGTGTAGATGCTGTTCGTTATTACTGTTTACACGAAATGCCATTTGCGCAAGATGGAACGATTACTTGGGAATTAATGATTGAAAGAATCAATTCGGACTTGGCAAACATTTTAGGAAACTTAGTATCTCGTACAATTGCGATGTCAAATAAATATTTTGGTGGTTTAGTCACAAATCCAAATGTATGTGAAGCAGTCGATGAAGAATTAAAAGCTTGTGCTTTAGAAACTAAGAAGAAAGTAGAAGCTAAGATGGAAGAACTTCGTGTTGGTGATGCATTAGATGAAGTATTCACATTGCTTCGTCGTACAAACAAGTACATTGATGAAACAATGCCTTGGGTACTCGCAAAAGATGAATCAAAACAAGATCGTTTAGCTACTGTTTTATATAACTTATTAGAATCTATTCGTATTTCAGCAGTATTATTACATTCATTCTTACCTGAAACTGCAGAAAAGATGTTCGCATATTTAAATACAAAAGTAACGGATTTAGATTCTTGTGAATCTTTTGGAAACTTAGAAACAAATATTCATGTAGTTGAAAAGTGTGAACCATTGTTTGCACGTATTGATGAAAAGAAATTTATGGAAGAGTTTAAGAAAGAAAAAGAAGCAGCTAAAAAAGAAGAGCCTAAAAAAGAAGAAAAAGTAGAAGAAGTTACGATTGATGATTTTGCGAAACTACAATTCAAAGTCGGTACGATTGTGAAGTGTGAACCACATCCAAAGGCAGATCGTTTATTGGTTGAACAAATTGATTTGGGTGGTGAAGTTCGTCAAATCGTTAGTGGTATTGCGAAACACTACAAGCCAGAAGAATTGATTGGAAAACAAGTTGTCGTAGTGACAAACTTAAAACCAGTAAAATTACGTGGTGTAGAATCATATGGTATGATTTTGTGTGCTACAGATGATAAAGACTTGTCATTTGTCACTGTCGCAAAAGAAATGCCTAATGGTGTAACTGTTCGCTAATGAATGATAAACAAAAGGTTGTTTTTAAACAATTACAGCTGGCTGGACTTGGCATTGTCGTCTTTGTGTTTGGCTTGTTGTATCAAGAAAAAGCCATTTCCATTGTAGGAATCTGTATCTTGATCTTTGGCTTATTAAGAACCTACTACATTAAAAAAGTAATTGATAAACTAGATGAGTAAATAATTGCTCATCTTTTTTTGCGCAAAATAAAAAAGGCGATGAACTCGCCTTGATTACTGCATTAAACGATGCATATTTTTAGCCTCATACATAGAATCGTCCATGGCTGATAAGAATGCATCGGTATTTTTACCGTTAAATTTAGCTATTCCAATCGAGAAAGATAAATGGAATGGTTCTTTTGATTTTATATTAAATTGTCGAACATTATATTTAATTTGTTTCTTTAAAGCCAAGGCTTCTTCATCTGATTTGAGTTTCGCAAAGATCACAAATTCATCTCCACCCATACGAATGGCAACTGAATCTTTATCGATCGAATGTTGTAGAATTTTACCAAACTTAATGAGGGCACGATCACCTGTAAGATGTCCATATGTATCATTGATAGCTTTGAATTCATTAATATCCAGCAAGAATCCATATACATGTCTATTTTTATCACTTTGTAGCTTATTTAAATAATGGTTCATGTATTTTCGATTGTATAATCCTGATAAATCATCAATAAAGGATACAGATATTTGGTTTTCAATATAAACCAAGATAAATGCGATTGCGACACATAGCCAAATCGTAGAAACTCCAAAGAAGAAACCTTGAATCATGGTACCAATCATACAAGGGATGATAAAGTAGTAAATGGGAAAGAATTCTACTAAAATGGAATCATATTTAGCTTTATGAACAGTATATATACTTTCGATATAATAAACAAAGACAAAAATATATAAAATAAAATTCATGGGACCACGAGTATATACATTTTCCTTTGAAATATCAAAGATGATACCCGTTCCCAATAAATTGATAATGATCAAGATTGTGGCAATGATCAATGGAATGGCTAAGATTCTTGATTTCTTCTTGATGCGCTCAAAATTTCTATGAATATGATATTCTACGAATAAACACCAACAATATCCGATGATGCCTGAGCTAGCTGAAGAAATTGTATTTGAGATATATTGTAAAATATGAAAGATAAAACCTGGGCGTGCATCAATGATAAAACTAAGCGTTTCATTGATCGTGGCAATAAAGGTAACTATAAGCATAAAGTTATAGGCTTTTTCATCAAACTGATTCGTTTGCGCAATTCGTATTCGATATAACAATAAGAAGAGTACTAAAAATGCCCCAGTCCCGTTTGCCACCAGTATCTCGGGTATGTTGATCATAATAAACTCCGTTTCTTTATGGTTAGTTACTTTAATCATAATCCTCTTTATAAGAACTTGCAAATGAGAAATTGAATCTTATGTAAATTAAAATTAACATAGATTAAGGATAAATTAAGCATTGGATAAATGTCTGTTCAATCGTATGTAGTCATATTGTACTTTATTTAAAGCGTTTTATACTAAAGATGTAAGGGAGGTACAGATATGACTATGATTAAAAATTCCGTTGTAGAAATCTTTATTTTACTACTTTGCGCATGTACCGTTTTTATTTATACAATACCAGATACAACTCACACTTGGTTATTAAATTCAGTTGTGATTGTGGTAATGGGCATTTGTGTTCTTAGAATTGCACTTAAAATGATGAATAATAAATAATCTTGGCTTTTCCTAATGGGAAAGCCTTTTCTTGTGGTATATTATACATATGAAAAGATTTTTAAAAGATATTGCACAAGGTATATATGATGGACTACAAGAAAATGAAACTACACATAATCAATACAGTTTTCAAGAAATCTATGATGTAATCCAGGAATTTGTATCCTATGTTTTTGTTGGCTTGATTTTAAGCGTAGGAGCTGTTTTTGGGTATCCCTATTATAAGACATTTATATCATTAGGTGCGGTACTCCTTCTTGTATGGGCATTTATCTTGTATTATTTTTTAAATTCAAAGGATTTTAAAAAAATCAAAAAGAAATGAGGAAGAGGTATGGTGCGCCAGTTCGGTGCAGTTGATTTAGTTAGGTGAAACTCCTAACCTGGT